>ERZ857629.930-NODE-930-length-35979-cov-5.821512_pt1 | contig 35979 bp, 35 predicted proteins | sample MGYA00519700_ERZ857629 | MGnify/ENA primary metagenome ERZ857629 (study PRJEB31778, sample SAMEA3449351) | human gut metagenome | biome: human gut; feature: human-associated habitat; material: faeces | place: United Kingdom | collected 2010/2012 ... | reverse complement strand
CGCCGGAGGGAATGCGCTTGTGAATGCGGATGGCGATGCCGCCCGGGTCCTTGCTCATGGCCTGGCAGTAGACCTTCGCCGCCTTCCAGGCCAGGTTGGTCTCGTCCGTGGGAATGCCCTCGGCGGTGCATTCCAGGCTCCAGGGGCGGCCGGTGCCGATATCGATCTCCACATCGTCCCGAATGGAAATGGCCTGCATAATGCTCTTGATATCATGGTAGCCGTCCGGCCGCTTGTCCAGCACATCCAGGGTCAGGTTCAGCTTGGCGAACGCGCCTTCGTATAAGGTTGTCATAATCTGTCTCCTTTGATTTCGCAAATTTTGTCAAGGCGGCGGCGGGTGTATTATTTTCAAAAAGGGGTATGCTATCCACAGTCCACAAAGAAAATATGGAGGTTAACACATGGATACACTGACACTGATCTTGTCCATCATCGGCTGCGCCAACTGGGGCCTGGTGGGGCTGTTCCAATTCGACCTGGTGGCCTGGCTGTTCGGCGGCTCTTCATCGCTGCTCAGCAGGATCATCTATACCGTGGTGGGACTTGCGGGTCTTTGGTGCATTTCCTTCCTGTTCCGCGACCGGGTATTCACCCACGGGGAGTGACCGTAAAAAACAGCGGCAGTTCGCATGGGAACTGCCGCTGCTCTTTTGAATTATGATCAGAACTTGCAGCGAACCACACACTCGGCCACCTGGCCGTCATACTCCGCGCGAATCACGCATGTGCCCTTGCCGATGGCAGTGACGTTGCCATTGTACACGGTGGCAATGCTGGAATCGCTGGTAGACCACTTGACACTTTCGGCGGTAATGCCGTTCTCCAGCTCCAGGGTGACATACACGCCCCGGCGGCTGATGGTGATATCCGTCCGCTTCAGCTTGAGCACGGAGCCGGAGCTGGGCGTCGCCACGGTGCCGGTGCCGGTGCCCGTGCCGGAGGTGCCGGAGGCGGGAGCATCGGTGGCGTCGGTGGGGGCCTCGGTCTCATCGGCGGCGAACTTGACCACAGCGGGGGTCTCCAGCCGCTTATCGCCGCAGGTGATCACGATCACCGTCTCGCCCTCGCCCACAGCGGTGACCCGGCCATACTCGTCCACGGTGACCACACTCTCGTCGCCGGAGGTGAAGGCCACCTTATCGGTGGTATCCTCGGGGGTGTACTTGACCATCAGACGCCAATACTGCCCGGCAAAGGTCAGCGTGTCCATGGTCGCGACCAGGGACAGATCGGTGCAGGGGATGGTCAGCTCGGTGACCTCGGTGGGATCCTCGGTGGCGACGGTCTCATCGCCGGAGACGGTCTCGCCGCCGTCCTGCGGCAGGGTGGCCACGGTCTCCTGGGGACGGTTGCTGTCGTCGCCGATGTTCTTGGGCTTCCAGAGCTTGGTATAGGCAATGTAGCCGCTGACCGCCAGCAGGGCCAGGATCAGCACCACCAGGATAAACACCAGGAATTTATTGGAGCCGGATTCCTCTTCCTCGTCCTCTTCCTCCTGCGCGGGGGCCGGAGCGGGTGCGGGACGGGGCGGGCGGCGGCGGTGGGTGTTCACCGCGTCGTAATCAAAAACTGCCCTGCCCTTCTGGGGGGGCGTGGCGGACGAATCGGCACCGTCCAGGGAAAAATCATCGTTCAGAATATCGTCATCGGCGGAAGTGCTTTCCAGTGTGGTCCCGGGATTCCAGCCGCAAACCGGGCAAGCACCTGTGGAATCATCATAGGTGGTGCCGCAGATATCGCATACGATCTTGCTCATAAAAGATACCTCCTGACCTGATGGATAGACCTACCCATCCTTTCGACACATTATAGCACACTTGTTTCAAGAAAACAAGCACAAACATATTGCAATTTTTGTAATTTTCGATTATGATACAGGGGATAAAGGAGGCGATTACATTGCCTGAACAACTGAGTGTCTCTCCGCTGCTGGATGGATTTGCCGTCGGCAACCCGGTGGGCGACCACTTCGGGGTCCGCTGCTACCCGGCCGTGCGGGCGGATTCCCAGCGGAAATACATCGTAAAGGTGATCTCCATCCCCGCGTCCCAGACGCAGCTGGACGCGCTGCTTATCACCGGCGCCTACAAGAATTCGGCAGAGGCGGCGGAATACTATCGCTCCCTGGCCGAGGATATTGTAAAGGAGACCGCGCTTTTGCAGGAGCTGTCCCGGCTGGAGGGGTTCGTCCCCTACGAGGGCTGCCAGATGGAGCCGATGCAGAAAAGCAGGATCGGCTACGAGGTATTTCTGCTCAGCGGGTTCCGGCTCTCCCTGGAGCGGTATATGCACCGGCACGCCGTATCCCACCTGGAGGCGGTGAACCTGGGCATCGACCTGTGCACGGCGCTGGCCGCCTGCCGCAGGGCGGGGATGCTGTATGTGGACCTGAAGCCCTCCAACATCTTCATTTCCAACAAAAAGGAATACAAGATCGGTGATCTGGGCTTTATTCCCCTGGATTCTCTGAAATATACCCCCATGCCGGAAAAATACCGCAGCAGCTACACCGCCCCGGAGCTGATGGACGATCTGTCCGTGCTGAACGAGACGGCGGATACCTACTGCGTAGGCATGATCCTGTACCAGATCTTCAACAACGGAACCCTGCCTCAGGAGCCGGACAAGCCCCTGAGCGCCCCCGCCACCGCCGACGAGGAAATGGCCGGAATTTTGCTGCGGGCCTGCGACCCGGATCCGGCCAAGCGCTGGCAGGACCCTGCCGAGATGCGCCAGGCGCTGATCGACTATATGCAGCGCAACACCATCAACAACGTGCCCATCATGGAGCCGATCGTCTCCGAGACGCCGGGCGCCGGTGAAGCCGCCGCTCCGGTCAGTCAGGACGGCGAGGCGAAAGCGCCGGAGGAAGCGGATGAGGCTGCCCAGGCGGAACCGGCGGAGGAAACGGTGGATGAGAGCGCCGCGGGAGCGCCGGAGGCGGGGGACGCCGCCGAAGATGCCATTCCGAAGCCGGAGGACGCCACCGTAACGGAACCGGCGGAGATCCCCGCTCAGGAGGATGCCGGCGGGGAAACCATTGCGGAAACCGAGACGGTGGAGGAAACCGTCGAGGAAACCGAAACCGTTGAAGCCTCTGAAACCGTTTGGGATGTGCCGGAGGCAGTTGACGCTCCCGCTGACGTTCCCTCCGAGGAAGCGTCCGGGACGCAGGAGGAATACGCCTTCTCCCCTGCCGATGTTGACGCGGCGGTTGACAATGAATTCGCGTCCCTGACCGAGCATGAGGACGAGGACCTGTGGCCCACCGCCATTGGGGACGAGGATCTGGACAAGGAGCTCGCGTCGCTGAGCAAGCTGCTCCGCTCCTCCGAAAAGCCCGTGACCATGGAGCGAAAGACCCATCCCCATGTGGAGCCGGTGGTCATCAAGCCGCCGAAGAAAAAGAAATCCGCCGTGGGCGTGCTGTTTACCATCTTCCTGCTCTGCCTGCTGCTGGCAGCCGGTGTGTGGGGTTATATGTACTATACCAGCGAATACCTGCAAACCGTCAACGGCATCACCGTCCAGGAGGATCAGGGCAAGCTGGTGGTCCGGGTGGATTCCCAGGTGCGTGAGGGCCTGCTGAACGTGGTGTGCACCGACCCCTACGGCAACTCCTACACCCAGGCGGTGCAGGACGGCAAGGCGGAATTTGACAAAATCACCGCCGGTACCTTCTATAACATCCAGGTCCAGGTCACCGGCCTGCACAAGCTGACCAGTCCCGTCTCCCAGGTATTCACCACCCAGGGCAACACGGTGCTGGCCGCCCTGAATGCCGGCACCGGCAACACGGACGGAAGCGTGTCCCTCTCCATGATCGTGGAGGGCGCGGAGCCGGACCAGTGGCAGGTGTACTACTCTGCCGAGGGCGAGCCGGAGCTGGTAAAGACCTTTACCGGCCACAATGTCACCCTGGAAAATCTGGCCATCGGGAAGCTCTATACCTTCCGCATTGAAATTCTCAGCGGCATCAACCACAGCCCTGCCAGCGGGCAGAACACCGTGCAGTTCACCCCGGTGCAGATCATCGGCGTGCGGGATCTGGCGGTCACCTCCTATCAGGACGGGACGCTGACGGTGGAATGGGGCAACACCGCCTCCATCGACCCGGATGCGTGGATCGTCCATTGCAGCGGCGAGGGCTACGACGAGACTCAGGAATTCTATGAGACCAAGGCCGTGTTTACCGGCCTGTCCGAGAGCAAGTCCTACAATGTGGATGTTTATGCCAAGGGCATGACCCAGTTCACCCGCATCTCCGTCTCCGCCAACCCCATCACGCTGACGAGTTTCCAGGTGGACGACACCGACCGGCAGCTGCTGACGCTGAACTGGCAGTTCCGGGGCAATCCCCCGGAGGGCAACTGGCAGGTCATCTACACGCTGGACGACAGCGACCTGCCCAGCGCCGTCACCGCCAACGGCACCACCGCCACCGTGGTGCCCCGGATCCCCGGCGCGGTCTACCACTTCACCATCCAGACCTCCGACGGCGTCTCCGTCTTCGGCGGCACCCAGGTCTATACCTGCCCCGACGCTCCCGATTACAGCGGCCACGGCATTTCCAGAAGCAGCCTGTCGGTCAAGCTGCTGGAGACGCCTGCGGAAGCCGGTTGGGCCTCCGGGTCTGTCTCCAGCAACCGCTTCACCCAGAGCTTCACCACCGGGCAGTCCATTTCCGTCCTGCTGCAAAACAGCTACGGCGTGTACCTGGACGATGAGGAGATCAACGTCCTGTACGTCTACCGGGACAGCCAAGGCCAGGTCGCGCCGGAGCTGGTGGGCGAGGAAACGCTGGTGTGGCGCGACATGTTCGCCAATTCCCCCTACGCCGGGCTGAATGTCCCCACCACCCCCAGTGCGCCGGGCAACTACACGCTGGATATCTACTTCAACGGCACCGCCGCCGCCTCCGTGAGCCTGAGCATTTCGTAAGCCATATTTGATCTACCCCGCGGCCAAGCGCCGCGGGGTAGATTTTTCCAGGGAAATATTCGTGGAATATTCACATTTTCCCCAATGAGCGTGGTATAATTGCAGCCGGAAATAAAATGACGCGGCCTGGGAGGTGTGGGAAATGAGAAATAAGAGCCATGCGGCCATGGGGCGGATCCTGCTGCGGGAATATCTGCCGGTGGCCACCCCAGGGCAGGCAAAGGTATTTCTGCTGGGGTGCACCCAGCCGGATAAAAACCCGGCGACCTATCTGAAGGGCTCCCTGCGCAGCCAGTGGATGCGGGGGCACAATTACAGCAATTCCAATCGGTTCATGATGCGGCTGGCCATGCGGCTCGACGGGAAGCAGCACTATACCTCCTGGGATTACTACTGCCTGGGCAAGCTGGTCCACTATACCATGGACGCCTTTACCTATGCCCACGACGAGCGTTTTGTAAAGAATCTAAAGGAACACCGGGCCTATGAGGCCGGACTGCAAAACTACTTTCTGGCCCATGTGCGCCGCCGCCCGGTGCCCTCCTGCCGCTACCGCGGCTCCCCCGCCGCGCTGATCCGCTGGATGCACACCGCCTACGCCCGGCTCCCCGGCTGCGTAGAGACCGACACAGACTACGCCTTCCGCGCCTGCTGCCTGCTGACCCAACGCCTGAGCGCAGAACTTACATAAAATCACCCGGAGAATGCCGAAAGCCGACATTTCCGGGTGATCTTTCATTTCGATGTGCTCATCTGTTCCAGCGAGTTTGCAAGATATATCTCGATGCGGAACTCGGCGCGGGTGATCTGGTCGGTAATGTCGGTTATCCACGCGTCAGACGCACCTAAATTCTCCAACTGACTGCGGACCTTCTGGGAATCAATGTTATTGCAAATTTGCTCCCACATTGCCTCCACTGAACCCTTGACCCGGACGGGCCAGCCGTCTACGACCAAAGTATCTGTTTCCCCCACCTGCCACTGGTACTCTGGGAGCAGAAGCATTCTCAGAAACTCGTAAGCAGTCCTTGGGCTTTTGCAATCTGCATTGATTGCACCATAATAGTTCACCAATGCAGTCACTGCGCCATTGGTGGCCCGCAGAGGAATGGCGGTAAGTTGCTTATTCTCCAATTTGGAAATCCCGTGAAGCGACATTACATGGGGCAACCCTTCCAGGTAACATGGGTACAATATACGCTTCGACGCAGGTGTCTTAACATATCCCCAAATCGTTGAACTGCCTGACACATATCCCTCCATGCCGTCCTCATTTGCCATTTCACGCAGTCGCTGGAAACGGTCAAAAAACTCCTCCGTCTCGCTGAATGAGAGAGTGACCTTGCCGGTATCATAGTCTATCAGGCTGGAAAAGACCATCTCCGGGCGATACATCGCCGCTGAATTGGCGGTCAAAATTCTCGCCAGTAGAGGGTTGTCAGAGCGAATGACATAATCCATTACTTCAAGGATTGTCATTTCCGGCCTAAGTTCCAAATCCGAACCGTCAGAAAGGAAAAAATTGACGTTCAGGTTAAAGCATATTGGAAGCAGGAAACGCGATTCTCCTACGCACCCCGCATCCATCACCACCTGCAAAAGTCCGTCTTTGTCAAGAGCTTCATCCCTATCATAATACTGGGAAATATCTAGGAATCTGCCTTGACGCATGGCGTAAGGGACGCTTGTAATCAGCGGTTCAATTCCCTTATTCCTCATGCCCTGGCTTGCAAAAGCTCTTGTGGGTAGCAGGAAAATATCCGGCCCCTCACCTTGCTCCATCAACTCTTGCAGTTCTTCTGTGCGTCGGGCACGATTCCGGTCACCGACAGGGAGTATCTCCAGATTAAAGGAGACATTGCGATGCGCACTGGAGAATACCTCCATTGCTTCCTGAACAATTCTGTTCATCTCTGTCTCCTGGGTTCTTTCTGTGACCACCCAGAGCACAGTTTCCGGCTCCTCCGCCGTCACCCAGGAGCCGCAGCCTAAGACCAGCAGGAATATCATCATCGCCACTGCCAGTCGGCGTAGACTTCTCAATGTTTCTGTTCTCAAAGGATCGGGCATGTATTTGTTCTGCTAATCACCATTTCGCCCCAGCTGCCACAATTGGTGCACACATAAGTTGCGTAAGTTGTCTCAATCGTGTGATAGTGCGGTGTTGTCGCGTAGCCTGTATTCGGGCACGCCGTCATATACACCTGTGTTTTTTCCGTCCTGGTTGCCCCGGTGGGGACCATGGAGTTTAGGCCGCAGGAGCTGCAGGTTTTGCCGTCGGTGACGGGGTTGGAATTGAGCGAGATGGAATCATCATCCGCGTAAGCGGGCACCACTGCCGCTGCCAGAAGCAGGACGGCGCAAAGGAGGCAGACAAATTTTTTGCAAGCGTGATTCTTCATTCTTTCATTTCCTTTCTAAAAATGTGTTAAATTTATCCTTCTACACCCGTAGAGCTACCATAATTCTACGAAATGTAGAAGCGTTTGTCAAGTAAAAAGAACGAAACCACCGCACGACTTTTTTCGTACGGTGGTTTTGGCTTTTATTCTATCACTGCCGCGATGGCGGTCAGCTCCTGGAAGAACTGGTCCGCCGCCGAGCGGACGGACGGGGAATAGGCGGGCCGGGCATCCGTCAGGAAGCAGACCGAGGCCACCACCAGCGCCGCCAGGAACACCGGGGTCGCCCATCTGGGCGGCTTGCGATAGCCCAGAACGGTGTGAATTCTGATTTTCAGCCCATGGCTGCCGAAGCCGGGCACCGGCGCATTGGGCGCAGCGCAGGTGATCATCAGTCCGGCATACCGGCGGCGCTCCGCCGGGGTCAACTCCGACGCTACCTTCTCGTCGCAGGCCAGCTCCACGTCCTGGCAGAACAGCCAATAGGCCAGCCACAGCAGCGGATGATACCAATACACGCTCAGCAGCACATAGGCCAGCGCCTTCCAGACGGTATCGCCCCGCCGGATATGGGCGCGCTCGTGGGCCAGCACCAGCGCGGCATCCTCCGGCTGCAAGTCGGAGGGCAGGTAAATCCTGGGATGGACGAAGCCCATCACAAAGGGTGCAGGCAAATGGTCGCACCGCCACACGTTTTCCTTCCACCATACCGCCTCCGCCAGTTTCCTGCGCAGACGGTACAGACGAATGCCGCCCCAGAGCAGCATAATGGCCACCCCCGTCAGCCAGGCCGCGCACAGCGGAAGCGCGGCAGGGACGGAAGGCAACCCTCGGGGCACCAGGCTGAGGCGGCTCTTCACCGTCACCGGGCAGAGCAGCCGCAGGGCCACCATGCCCCACAGCAGCACAACGTACCGCCTGGGGCACCGGGAGAGAACCAGCCGCAGCAAGCACAGGGCGGGTACCATCCATCCGGCGGCCAGACACATGGTCAGCATTCGGGAAAACAGGGCATTCATTCTTCCTCTTCTCCCTCCGCGGGATATTCCGCGACAATTTTCCGCAGCGCGGCGACCTCCTTGGCGGTCAGCCGCTTCTTGGCGGTAAAGGCGGCAAGGAACGAAGGAAAGTCCCCGCCGAAATGGGAATCCACATATTCCCGGCTCTGGTTGGAATAGAAATCCTGCCGGGTGATCCGGGAGGTGACGACGCCTCCGTTGGTCTCAAACAGCCCCTTGTTGCTCAGGCGCTTAAGCACGGTATAGGCCGTGGTCTTCTTCCAGTGAAAAACATCCTCGCATCTTCTGGCCAGGTCCGCCGCCGTGATCGGCTCATTTTCCCAAACGAGGTCCGCGAACTGACTTTCGATGGTGCCAAGCTGGTATTCGCGCATGCTGTAATCATCCTTTCTGCCATAATACTAGCCGCAAACCGTCAAAAAGTCAATAGCCCCCTTTGTGTAAAATCACGGAAAGTCCGGGTATCTCCCATAAAATCAGGGCAGAGCCTGCGCCCTGCCCCAAATCGAATCTTACGCCAGCGGCTCCCGCAGTCCTTTTCGGTATCCCCTTTTCCAGAAGAATACCGCCAGCGGAAGGCCTGCCAGTTCCGCCAGGACGAAGCTGAACCACAGATAGTCCAGCTCACCCGTCCGGCTGAGCGCAAAGGCAAAAATCAGCGGCAGCAACGCCTGCCTTGCCATTGTTACGACCATGCTGCTCATTCCCATGGACAGCCCCTGCAAGCCCGCCGACATCACCAGCGCCGGGATGCTTGCCAGCCAGGCCAGGGCCATAACGCGCAGCGCCGGGGTACCGATCCGCAGCATATGGTCGGATGCGTCAAAGATGCCCAGGACTGCCCCCGGCGTAAGCTCCAGCACCCCAAAGAACACCAGGTAGAACAGCACGCTGAAGACCAGCGCCCACTTTACCGCGTCCGAAACGCGCTTTGCCGCGCTTTCATCGCCGCTTTTATTCGACACGCCGTAGTTGTATACGACAATGGGGATCAGTCCGTTGTCGATGCCGTGAACGCCCACCAGCACGATCCCGCTCAGCCGGGCGCACACCAGCCTGCTGACCCGCTCCGTGCCCAGCTTATTTTCTTCCAACGCGCTCATTTCAGCTTTTCGGCGAAGTCCGCCATCATTTCGCTGATCTTGATGCCTTGGGGGCAGACCTGCTCACAGGAGCGGCAGCCCAGGCAGGCGGTGGGCTTCTGGCTTTCGTCCAGGGCGCTGAGGGCCATGGGGGCGATAAAGCCGCCGCCGGAATAGATATGCTCGTTATACAGCTCGATCAGCCAGGGGATATTCAGGCCCTGGGGGCAATGGGTGGTGCAGTAGCGGCAGCCGGTGCAGGGCAGGGTGTTCTTGGAGGTCATCTCCCGGGCGATATCCAGCAGGGTGTCCCGCTCCGCCTGGGTGAGGGGGCGGCGGGTCTGGAAGGTGGCGATATTATCCTTCATCTGCTCAAAGCTGGACATGCCGGACAGGATCATGGTCACGCCGGGGATGCCCTGCAGGAAGCGGAAAGCCCACTGGGGCAGCGTCCAATCCGGGTGGAGGGCCAGCAGCTTCTGCTCCTGCTCTTGAGGGAGCTTGCACAGGCTGCCGCCGCGCAACGGCTCCATGACCCAGATGGGAAGACCATAGCGGTTCAGCAGCTCCACCTTGGCCTTGGCGTTCTGGAAGTTCCAATCCAGCCAGTTCAGCTGAATCTGGCAGAACTCCATGTCCTTACCGTAGGCATCCAGGAAGCGCTGCATGGTCTCCAGATTACCGTGGGCAGAGAAGCCCAGATGGCGGATGCGGCCATTGCGCTTCTGCTCCATCAGGTATTCATAGGTCTTGTACTTGGGGTCCAGGTAGGCGTCGATGTTCATCTCGCACACGTTATGGAAGAGGTAGAAGTCAAAATACTCCACCCCGCAGCGCTTCAGCTGGGCCTCGAAGATCTCCTCCACCTTGCCCATATTGCTCAGGTCGTAGCCGGGAAACTTGGTGGTGAGGCAGAAGCTGTCCCTGGGATAGGCGGAAAGGGCCTGGCCGATGGACGGCTCGGAATTGCCGTCGTGGTAGCCCCAGGCGGTGTCATAGTAATTGACGCCCTGCTCCATGGCATAGGCCACCATTTGCTCCACGGCGCTCTGGTCCACGTCGCTGTACTTGCCTAGGTCGGGCAGGCGCATGCAGCCCATGCCCAGGCCGGAAAGGCTCAGATTCTGGAATTCATTGGTGTACATCTGTTTCTCCTCCTGTTCTTTAAGCGCCGAAATATTCCGCGATTTTGGTCATACGGGTCATCTGCTCCACGCCAAAGGGGCAGCGGCTTTCACAGTGGCCGCATTGCAGGCAGGCGTCCGCCTTGGTGGAGAGCTTGTCGTAATGGTTGGCGGCGATGCGGTCGCCCGCCAGGGCCAGGTCGTAATACTTGTTCACCAGGCCGATATCAATGCCCGCCGGGCAGGGCTGGCAATGGTTGCAATAGACGCAGGTGCCGGAAATGGTATCGGCGGTAAAGGAACCGATAACGGAATAGTCCCGCTCCTGCTCGGTGGCCTTGGGGAACTCCAGCAGCTCGTCCAGCTGCTCCATGGTCTGCACGCCGGGGACAGCCACCAGCACACCGGGACGGTCGATGGCGTATTGCAGGCACTGGCTGCGGCTGAGGGCCACACCAAAGGGCGACTGATCCGCCCGCAGCAGCTGACCGGCGAAGAAGGGCTTCATCACGGAGATGCCCACGCCCTCCCGTTTGCAGCGCTTGAACAGGTCAAAGCGCTCCTTCACGCTGCCGATACCCAGCTCGTCGCCCTTCTCGAAATCATAGGCGGGGTTGATGGAGAACATCATCATGTCGATCAGGCCGGTATCCAGAATGCGGTTGGCCACGCTGGGGGTATGGGAGGAGAAGCCGATGTGGTGCACGACACCCTGGGCCTTCAGCTCCTTCAGATAGTCCACCAGGCCGATTTCCACCAGCTTGTCGAAATCCTCCTGCTCGTCCACGCAGTGCAGGAATCCGAAATCCACATAGTCCGTGCCCAGGGTCTCCAGCTCCCAGGCGAAGGTTTTGCGGATGGTGTCAAAATCCCGGCACCAGCCGTATTCGCCCTTTTCGTCGTAAACCGCGCCGAAGTGCACCTGGATAAAAACCTTGTCCCGCTGGCCCCGGATTGCCCGGCCAAACGGCGCGTACACCGCCCCGCCGGCGCAGAGGTCAAAGAAATTGATGCCATTTGCAATGGCCTTGCGGATGATGGCCTCGATCTGTGCCGGGGGCGTATGCTGGATATTGCCCATGCCAAGACCGAGGACGCCAAATTTTTCCCGTTCGTTTCCGTGGGGAAGCTGCCGATATTCCATGGAAAACCTCCTTGACTTTTGTTTACTGTCAGTATAACATTAAAGTAAAGTTTAAAGTCAACCCCTTGGGAGGAATTTTTATGTATAGCATCAAAGAGGTTTCCGAAAAAATGAACCTGCCTGCCAGCACCATTCGGTACTATGACAGGCAGGGGATGCTCCCGTATATGAAGCGGACGGAATCGGGCTACCGCAGCTTTTCCGAGGACGATATCAAAATGCTGAGCATGATCGAGTGCCTCAAGCGCACCAACATGCCCATCCGCGATATCCAGCAGTTCATCGCCTGGGTGCAGCAGGGCGACGCCACCTTGCAGCAGCGCTATGACATGTTCGTCGAGCGCAGAAAATCCGTGGAGGAGCAGATCAGCCAACTGCAAAAAACGCTGGAATTCATTGAATACAAGTGCTGGTATTACTCCACCGCCCTGGAAGCCGGCACCGAGGCCGTGCACCAAAAGGCAGAAAAAAGAGCATGACCTTGGCTCCCCGGTGGGGGAGCTAGCAGCCCGAGCGGCCTGACTTGTGCGCCCGCAGGCGCCATGCAAGCGAGCAACCGCCGTCAGGCGGCTCTTAGCGAGTCGCAGAGGGGGTGTTGTTCGGTGAATGGGAATAGCTCAAAAATACCAACGACACCCCCTTTGCCGCTTCGCGGCACTTCCCCCAAAGGGGGCAGCAAGCTTGGTTCAAGCCACCTGGAAGAGGTAGAATTTCAGGTAATCGGTCTCCGGGACGTTCCAGAGAATGGGATGGTCGGGGGCCTGCTGGCGGGCCTCGATCTGACGAAGCTCCACCCCGGCGTCCAGGGCCGCGCTGCGGAGCATACGGACGAACTGCTCCGAGGGCATGAAGTGGCTGCACGACGCGGTGGCAAAGTAACCGCCGCGGGGCAGGAGCCGCAGGGCGCGCAGATTGATCTCCTTATACCCCCGCTGGGCGCTGTCCACGGTCCTGCGGGACTTGGTAAAGGCGGGCGGGTCCAGGATAATGAAATCATAAGGGGACTTTCCCTTGGCTGCCAGCTCCGGCAGCAGGTCGAATACATCGGCCACCAGGAAGTCCATCCGATCCGCCAGGCCGTTGCGCCGGGCATTGGCCCGGGCCATTTCGATGGCGGAGGCGGAAATATCCACCGCCGTAACATGCTCCGCCCCGCCCAGGGCGGCATTCAGGGCGAAAGAGCCGGTGTGGGTAAAGCAGTCCAGCACCCGGCGTCCCCTTGCCAGCCGGGCAACGGCCAGGCGGTTATACTTCTGGTCCAGGAAAAAACCGGTTTTCTGGCCGTTTTCCACGTCTACCCGGTAAAAAATTCCATTTTCGCAGATCTCCGTGACGGTATCCGGGAAGGGTTCGCCGAGATTGAACCACCCCTTGTTCTGCTCCAGGCCCTCCAGCTCCCGGATGGCCACGTCGTTGCGCTCAAAAACGCCGCGGATCGTTTCGCCGTCCTGGCGCAGCGCCTGCACCAGCAGGGGGAACAACAGGTGTTTGATTTTTTCCATTCCGGCGGACAGGGTCTGGGTGACCAGGATATCGGAGAAGCGGTCCACCGTCAGCCCTGGAAAGCCGTCGGCCTCGCCGAAGATGATGCGGCAGCAGGAGGTATCGCCTGCCATGACGGTTTTGCGGTACGCCCAGGCGTACTGAATACGGCGCTGCCAGAAGGCCTCGTCGAAGCGGTCGTTGGCGTTGCGGGAGATCAGCCGCACCCGGATCTTGCTCTGGCGGCTGACAAAACCCGTGCCAAGATATTTCCCTTTTTCGCTGACGGCGTCCACCAGGGTGCCGTTTTCGCATGTCCCCTCCTCCCGGACGACTTCGTCCGCATAGATCCAGGGGTGCCCCTGCTCCACCCAACGGGTGCCCTTGGGGGTGATGACGAACCGGGGGAATTCTCGCTCTGCTTTCATTGACTTCAACCTTTCACTGGCAGTATTGGGGACATTATATCACGCTTTCCCCGCGCTGACAATCCAATGCTTTCTTTTTCTTTTGGCGGTTCCTTTTATCAAAAATGCCGGATAAGGCCCGGGAACCCCCTTAGCCTTATCCGGCGTTTCATTATATTTACTCGAAAACAACGCAGCCAAGCACCTTCTTGCCCAGCTTCTGAATTCTATCGCTTTGCATCTGGAAATCGACAATGCAGGTCCGGGTGCAGTCAGCGACCAGGAGGACCGCATCCGAGGCGACGACCTGCTCCACCGCCTGGGCGGAACTCAAAACGCACGCCGACGCCGTGACCTTTTTGCCGCTCATGCCCGGCGAGGCCTGCAATTTGCCGCACAGCGCCTGCATCTGCTCCGCAGGGAGATCGCCGGTGAGCAGAACCGTTTCGGCGTCCGGCTCCAGATTGCGCACCAGCGCGGCGATCAAACGGATGGTCTCTTCGTTCTCGCCTCCGTTGGGACGCCGCTCCAGCTTATTGAGCCAAGCATCCAGCCCCTTCTGTTTCTGGGTCGCCTCGCCCGCGAGACGCCCCAGCACCGGGACGCCGCTGTACCGGCACAGCTCACCGGCGGAGCTGGCCTTCCCGCTGGAAATAAACCGCACCGTAGCGCAGCCCATCACCACGACAATACCAAGGATCGCGCCTAGAACTGCGTATTTTACCACGGAGCCCCAGCCGCTGGGTTTCTCCGGGAACTTGAGGACTGCCAGATTTCGCTTCTCTGTTTCGAGATTCTGCATGGCCAAATCGTAAGCATCCTGGAGGGCATCCTTATCCTTTTCCAGCCCAGCCAGTCTTACCCGGAAAGCGCTCTGGGTATCACGCACGCTATCCTGCACGGTCACCCCGCTGAAGCTGGTCAGCTGTTTGACCTCATGCGTCCCGATTGCCTGCTCAACCGTTTCCTTGACATTCTCTTGGCGCGTCAGCAGCGCCTCCATAATTGCTTTGGAGCGCTCCATACTGTCAGAAATGACACTAATCGACAAAGCGTGTGCCCCAGTATCGGCGGATATCTCCACCAACTCTTCCAAATACTGTTCCTCGATTCCGATCTGACCTGCGATGGCGTTCATCGTGTCATGGCCGGACAGAATCTTAACGTACGAATCCAGCAATGGCACTATATAATCCGGGTCCTGATAGCCCATTTCCGGAAAGATCTTGTAATCATTGGAAACCGACAACTCAACGTTTTCGGTGTAAACGCAATCAGGATTCAAGTTGATCAGGACTGATTTTTCCGCGTACTGATTCAAATTTTGAATATCCGCTTCGACTTTTTTCTGATCTATCTGAATCTGGCGAAGCTGATCCGTATATTCGTTGACTGCCTCGTCATACTCGGACTTCTCCGTATAATACTTAATAAGCTCCTGCTCATACTCCTTGTCAGCATCGGCAATCTGCGTCTGTACTTCATCCACACTCGCCGTCTCTACGGTACGCTTGCTCAAAAAGCTCTTGGCAATGTTGAGCCCCCCAAGCAGCAGCGCGCCGATCAGCGCCGCGGCAATGATCTGGCGGTACTTATGCGCGACCGACAGCATCAGTGCGACCAGATCGATCTCATCTCTGCCTTCGTACATCTTTCGTTCATCCATTGTAATGATCTTCCCCATACACATCTTGGTTTTTTTGTTTTTCGTGTTCATTTTCAAACGCAGCATTTTGCATTTCTCAGTAATTATAGTAAGGTTTCATGCTAAAGTCAATAAAAACCTCCCCGTTTTGCCGAGCAAGCAACTAAAACGCGACCACATCTGCCCTTTCCCTCATCCAACGGCCTACTTCCGATAAATGCAGTCCTCGATGCCGGGGAGCAGAGAATAGACGGACATGCCGGTCAGCGTTTCGAAATGGTCCCGGAATGCGATGGTCTGATTCCAGCGGTCCACCGTGAAGGGATAAATGCCGTACCGTCTGGTGGTATCTACAAAGCGTTTTTCCAGAATGCAGAAGCCGCCGGCCTCCGCCAGAGCGTCGCAGAGGATGATCAGGCGGTCGTAATCGTCGTATTCAATGCGGCCCAGGTAGTCCTTGATAAAGCGGTACTGCCCGTCGGTGATGTCCAGCCTGCCAATATCCTCGTCAATGTTCTGCGTAGGATAGGAATGGGTCAGGCAAATGCGGGCCACCTCGTCCCAGCCCTGGTTCATGGCGTAGTCATAGCCGTCGATCACATGCCGGACGGCCGCAACGCCGGTGCGTCTGCCGATATCGTGGAGCAGTCCGCAGACATAGGCCTTCTCGCTGTTCATTTCAGGGCAGCGCGCCGCGATCCGCTGCGCCGCCAGGGCCACATTCCGGGAATGATTCTCCCAGGGGCCGGGATTCATGGCCGCCGCAAGCTCCAATTCCCGCTCCGCCCACGGAATATCGGGGTACATTGTGCATCACATCCTTTTTCATGGATTGTAGCATAAAAATGGGGAAATGCAATCTGTTTTCTGACAGGCAATGCGGGATCACCCTGCGCAGGGTGGCGTTTCTGCATATGTTTTTAAAAAATATATGCAGATTATTGCGGACAGCACTTGACTTTCTGCATATAAAAGACGATTTTATATGCAGAAAAAGCGTTTTATTGCGTGCTGATTATGTAAACGGATTACGGTGACTACCTTTTGATAGCAAGGGCGAAGCTCAAAAGGCAGGCATTGGAAGCGAAAACCGGCGTGACCGCGAAAGTCACGCCGGTTGTATATTTTACTGCTCCTGAAGCTTGGCGAACAGGGGCTTGAGGGTGGGATAGATGTCGCGGAAGCGCTGGTACTGCTTTTCGTACCGAGCGGCGATCTCCGGGTCGGGCTGGACGGTCTCGCGGACGGTGACCAGGGCGTCGGCGCAATCCTTTACGCTGCCGTATAGGCCGCAGCCCACCATGGCCAGCATGGCGCCGCCGTAGCCGGGGCCTTCCTCAGTCTGGGGAATGTCCAGGGGCAGGTTCAGGACGTTGGCGAAGATCTTGCGCCACAGGGGGCTTTTCGCGCCGCCGCCGCAGACCTTGGAGCGCTCAATGTGGATGCCCAGGGATTTTGCCACCTCGAAGCTGTCCCGGATAGCGAAGGCCACGCCCTCCAGCACCGCCTGGACCATATCGGAACGGGTGGTGTCCATGGTCATGCCCAGGAAGGTAGCGCGGGCGTTGGTATCGTTGATGGGGCTGCGCTCGCCCATCAGGTAGGGCAGGAAGAAGACCCGGTTGGCGCCCAGCTTCTCGTCGGTGATATCTTTCTGCTCGGCGGGGTAATCCTTGGTTTTGAGGATCTCGTCACACAGCCACTTGTTGCAGCTGGCGGCGGAGAGCATGCAGCCCATCAGGTGGAAGCGCCCATCGGCATGGGCAAAGGCATGCAGGCCGTTGGTATCGTCCACGCCGAATTTCTCGGAGGAGATGAACACGGTGCCGGAAGTGCCCAGGCTGATGTTGCACGCGCCGTCGCCCACGGTGCCGGTGCCCACGGCGGCGGCGGCATTGTCCCCCGCGCCTGCCACGACCTTAGCGGTCTTGGGCAGGCCGATATCAGCAGTGACATTGCCGATGACCTGGAAGCTCTCAAACAGCTTGGGCATCTGACCCTCGTTGACGCCGCAGATATCCAGCATCTCCCTGCTCCAGCACTTATGCTCCACATCCAGCAGCAGCATGCCGGAGGCGTCGGAGTAGTCGCAGGCATGGACGCCGGTGAGCTTATAGTTGATGAAATCCTTGGGCAGCATGATCCGGCGGATGCGCCTGAAATTCTCCGGCTCGTTCTTCTGCACCCACAGGAGCTTGGGGGCGGTGAACCCGGCGAAGGCAATGTTAGCGGTGAGCTGGGACAGCTTTTTCTTGCCGATCACATTGTTGAGGTAGTCCACCTCCTTGTAGGTGCGGCCGTCGTTCCAGAGGATCGCGGGGCGGATCACCCGGTCGTCCTCGTCCAGAATGACCAGGCCGTGCATCTGGCCGCCGCAGCCCACACCGGCTACCTGGCTGACATCGATATCCCGGGTCAGCTCCTTCAGGCCGTCCTGCACCGCCGTCCACCAGTCCTCGGGGTTCTGCTCGGACCAGCCGGGATGAGGGAAAAACAGGGGATAATCCCGGGAAACGGTGCCGCAGATCTTGCCGGCACCATCCACCAGCAGCAGCTTGACGGCGGATGTGCCCAGATCAATACCGATAAAATACTGCATGAAAATGCCTCCTTCAATTTAAGTGCAGTTTATGCTCTCAGTTTAATACAGGTTTGCTGCCGCGGCAAGTAACTGTTTCCGCTTTTTATTAGACAATTTTGCTCTTTTGCGTTTTTTCGGCATATCGTCCATTTTCGCGGTGGCGGAATTGTGCAACAATTCAGCGGCGCAGCGCGGCAATGATGGCCTTGCTCTGGTCGTCGGTATAAAAACGCTCCAAAGAATGGATACTATGGTGGATCACTGCATTTTCCGGCTTTTTCAGGGAAAGCTTGTATTGCTCCGGGGTCATACCGAACTGCTTTTTAAAGGCGGCGGAGAAATAGCGGTAGTCGGAAAAGCCCGAGGCCATGCATACGGCGGTGAGCTTCTCCTCTCCTCCGGAGATCAGCTTGCAGGCGCAGTTGACCCGGACGGAATTGACATACTCCTGAAAGCTCTGGTTCAGGGTGCTTTTGATAAAATGGGACAGGTAGCTCATGGAGAAGCCCTCGGACGCGGCAAAGTCTGACAGGCGAATTTTATGCATGTAGTTCTCATCCACAAAGCGGATGAGGGAGGCCAGGCGCTTATTGCGCTTCTCCTGGCTGATCAGCTCCTCCCGGGTGATCGCCCGGACGGGGATGCCGCAAAGGATCTCATGGAACACCAGGCACGCCCGGCCGATGCACAGCAGCGGGCTGTACGGCTCCTGACTCAGGTAGGCGTCCGCGATCTCCAGCATGGCTGTGCGGACCTGCTCCGCCCTGCCCCCCAGGTAGGGGTTCAGCAGGATATCCTCCACCACCAGGTCGCTGTCCAGCCGGAGCAGCTCCGGCGACACCTGGAGGCACAGGAAGGTGCACTTCTCGTCGATCATGTGCAGCTCATGGGGCTCATTGGGCTGGAACAGGAGCAAGCTCCCCTTCTCCGCCCGGAAGCTTCCGCCGCCCCGGCTGACGGTCAGCGGATGGTCCAGCAGCCACATCAGTTCCCACTCCGGGTGAAAATGGGGCGTGCGGTAATCCACCGTGTTAAAAAAGGCGGTAAGCCCGGGGATACGGTCGTGGCGAATGATCTCCAGTTCGTTCATGCTTCTCCCCTCTTTTTGCGTTCTTCCGCGGCGCAGGACGGTTTTTCATTCCTACGGCGTTTTTTATATCATACCACAGCCGTTTTTCCCGCGCAACCGCATTTTGGAAAAGTTTCCCGCAAATTTCCGAAATATGGTTGAATCCGGCGGAAAAATGGTGTAGAATGTGGGTTTGGAAAGTGTTATGACATTTTGGGAGGAAAACACCATATGCTTCAAATAAAGGATCTGACCTTTGACGTCACTGAGGAAAAGGGTCAGAAGGAGATCATCAAGGGGCTGAACCTGAATGTGGACGAGGGAAAGTTCATCGTCATCACCGGCCCCAACGGCAGCGGCAAATCCACCCTGGCCAAGCTGATCGCGGGCATCGAGCACCCCACCAGCGGCCGGATCTTCTTTGACGGGGCGGACATCACCGAGCTGTCCATCACCGAGCGGGCCAACCTGGGTATCAGCTTTGCCTTCCAGCAGCCCGTCCGCTTCAAGGGCATCACCGTGCTGGATCTGCTGCGGCTGGCCGCCAAGAAGCGTCTGAGCGTGGGTGAGGCCTGCAACTACCTTTCTGAGGTAGGGCTGTGCGCAAAGGATTATGTAAATCGTGAGGTCAATGCCTCCCTGTCCGGCGGTGAGCTGAAGCGCATCGAGATCGCCACCGTATTGGCTCGGGGCACCCGGCTTTCCATCTTCGATGAGCCGGAGGCAGGCATCGACCTGTGGAGTTTCCAGAGCCTGATCAAGGTGTTCCGCCACATGCGCGACACCATCCACGGCTCCATTATCATCATTTCCCACCAGGAGCGGATTTTGGACATTGCCGATGAGATCGTGGTGCTCTCCGGCGGCGGCATCAGTGCCCAGGGCTCCAAAGAGGAGATCATGCCGGAGCTGCTGCGCAGCGCCGACGTGGCCCGCGGCTGCGCCAAGATCGAAGAGGGAGGGCTGTAATCATGGCACTTGACGAAATTCAGATGCACATTCTCCAGGAGGTCGCCGACCTGCACACCATCCCGGAGGGGGCCTACAACATCCGCTCCAATGGCGCGCTGGCGGGGCGGAACACCACCGCCAATATTGACATCGTGTCCAAGCCCGACGGCAGCGGCATTGATATCCACATCAAGCCCGGCACCAAGAACGAGAGCGTCCACATCCCCGTGGTACTGAGCCAGAGCGGCCTGAAGGATCTGGTATACAATGATTTCTTCGTGGGCGAGGGCGCGGATGTGGTGATCGTGGCCGGGTGCGGCATCCACAACTGCGGCAACCAGGATTCCCAGCACGACGGCGTGCACCGCTTCTTCGTGGAGAAGAACGCGAAGGTCAAATACGTAGAGAAGCACTACGGCGAGGGTGACGGCACCGGCAAGCGCATCCTGAACCCGGTGACCGAGGTGCACCTGGGCGAGGGCAGCGCCATGGAAATGGAAATGGTGCAGATCAAGGGCGTGGATTCCACCGTCCGCACCACCCATGCCGACGTGGCCGCCGGGGCCTCCCTGGTGGTGCGGGAGCGGCTGATGACCCACGGCGAGCAGAGGGCGGAGAGCATCTACGTCACCGAGCTGAACGGCGACGGCTCCCGGGCGGACGTGGTGTCCCGCAGCGTGGCGAAGGACAGCTCCTATCAGAAATTCGACTCCCGCATCACCGGCAACGCTGCCTGCACCGGCCACACGGAATGCGACGCCATCATTATGGGCAACGCCCGCATCCTGGCCGTTCCCCAGCTGGAGGCAAACAACATCGATGCCGCTCTGATCCATGAGGCGGCTATCGGCAAGATCGCCGGAGAACAGATCATCAAGCTCATGACCCTGGGTCTGACAGAGCAGGAAGCAGAGGAACAGATCGTAAGCGGATTTTTGAAATAATTGGATATACGCAAGCGGGCACCCGGTCTCGGGTGCCCCACTTTTTACGCTTCCATAATCCAAAGATTTTGACTTTCTGCAAGTTTTACTGTGTATTTCCCGTTGTACTCCACAGACCGATCAGACATTGCATCCAGTGTGACTTCTTCCCGCATATTGGTGGGAATGCCATAAAGCGGGAGCGGAATCAACACGGAACCAATCATCTTTTCCTCCATCCAGATTTCCCCGCTCAGTACTCCGTCCACAACCATGATTATCTCTTCCGGCGCACTCAGCGCAAAGGGGCGCTTAATGGAAAGGGGGAGCTCGATATGCAGAACCCCTGTTTCGGATTTTTCAATCCTTGCCCTTCCGATTTTCAGGTTGGAAAAGATTTCATCCGCGGTGGGATTTTGCAGCGTAACCTTTTTCTCCGCTTCGCTCACCTTTTTCTGAATCTCGCTTCGTTCTGATTCCAGTTCACAAATGTCATTGTTAAGCCCAAAGGAGCCGCGAAGCGCGATGGCGGACATCTCCCGCATGGACTGATTATACTGCTGAATCTTCCGATTGTTTTCTATCGTTTGAGAGGCGGCAATTACGCCTGCTGCCGGCCCGGCAATTCCCTCGGCAATTCCGCCGGAGAGCCCCCAGCTTGCCTCTTTTTGCTGCGCGGCAAAGTAAAACTGCCCCAACCGCCGCATTGCCTCCTGCCCCTGTTTCTTTTTCGTGATGCGGGTCTGGCAATCGCTTTCCAGGTTTTGCAGCATTTTAATCCGCTTCTGGTTGCCGGTCAGACCGGAAATCTCCGCAACCCGCTGAAAAAATCTTGCTTCGTCCTCGTTGGGCGTGGCATTGTGCGGTGCTTTGGAGGCTTCCAACCGGGCTTTTTCGCTCGCTTTCGCCTGTGCCTCTCCATCACGAAAACACCTTTCGAAATAATCCGGGCTCAAGTACAATGTGCGGTTTTCCGGCAAAATTCCTTCATCATTCAGCATGTCATTGATAATTTGTTTTGCCTTTGCCTGGCTGAATTCATCATTAAAAGATGTGATATGCGCTTCTTTGCAGGCGTTGTAGAATTTTTCTGCCGAAATTTCCAGCGTTCCTTTTTGAGCCAGCGCATTTTTCTCGTTCTGCCTTTTTTGCCTTTCCGCGTTCTCCTTGCGTTTTGCCTGTATGCACTGCTTGCGTTCCTTTATTTTCTTTGCGCATTTCCGTGCCAGGTGCGCAAACCCGGCAGTAAAGGCGGCACAGCAAAATGCAATGAGGCAAAGCTCGCCGTCCCCTCCATTTGCAATCATCTCCCGCACCGACCAAACAATGCCCAATGCCGACAGACACATTGCTATGATATGCAGTGTCATTTTTGTTTCAATCCACTGTATCTCTTCGTCTTCCCCAACCATCCATTGTTCATCCATGCGTAAACACTTCTTTCTGATATGCCCCCAGTTTTCTGAGTGCTGTTATTTGAACTGAATCATTACCGAAAGGAATCTTTTTCCTTCGACAAGCCTATTATTGCGCAACTTTTGCAGCGTGTCAAGTCGGAAACATATCTTTTTACGTTGCCGCTTCTGAGAAATCCAGCCGCTATACTTTATAGCAAGGAGTGAAGGCTATGCAGGAGCAGCAGCGGGAAAAGTTTAGAATTCTTGGTTTGAATATCGCCTACTACCGCAAGGAAAAAGGACTTTCCCAAAGTCAGCTTGCGGAGCTGGTCAACGTCAGCAGAACCCACATGAGCAGAATTGAGACGGCGGACTGCGCTGTCTCGCTGGATGTGGTGTTTGATATCTGCGACGCACTGAATGTACGGCCTGCCCGGCTCTTTGATTTCAGAGAATAAGCGCAAAACCATCCGGGTCCCCCCACTCAAGGGGATCGCCCGGATGGTTTTCTTTCCCGCTTTTTCCATTCTGGTTTTGACGCGCAGGAAAAAATCAGAATTCCTTTGTTTATATTTTTCGTGAATCGAATTGCATTTTCGTTGGGTGTATGGTAGAATGTGGCTGTAAAAGCAGGAACGCGCGCAGGCGCGATCTCAACTGGAAGGAGAACGATCATGAATCTGAAAAATACCGCGCTGGGCATCGAGCTTGGTTCCACCCGGATCAAAGCGGTGCTGATCGACGAGAACCATATTCCCATTGCCTCCGGCTCCCACGAGTGGGAGAATCAGCTGGTGGACGGCATCTGGACCTATTCCATGGAGGCCGTGACGAACGGCATTCAGGACTGCTATGCCGACCTGAAGCGGGACGTGCAGGAAAAATTCGGCACTGTGCTCACCGAGGTGGGGGCCATCGGCGTTTCCGCCATGATGCATGGTTACCTGCCCTTTGACAAGGACGGCAACCAGCTGGCGGCCTTCCGCACCTGGCGCAACACCATCACCGGCGAGGCAGCGGCCAAGCTCAGCGACGCGCTGAATTTCAACATTCCCCAGCGCTGGAGCATTGCTCACCTGTACCAGGCCATCCTGAACAAGGAAGGGCACGTAAAGGATATCGCCTATCTCACCACCCTGGCGGGCTACATTCATTTTAAGCTCACCGGCGAAAAGGTGATGGGCATCGGCGAGGCCTCCGGCATGTTCCCCATCAACTCCGAAAAGCTGGACTTTGACCAGCAGATGGTGGATATCTTCGACACCATGAGCGGTATGCCCTGGAAGCTGCGGGATATTCTGCCCAAGGTGCTGTGCGCGGGCGACCAGGGCGGCACGCTCACCCCGGCGGGTGCGCGGTTCCTGGATTCCCAGGGCGACCTGAAGTCTGGCATCCCCGTGGCCCCCTGCGAGGGCGACGCCGGCACCGGCATGGTTGCCACCAACTCCGTGCGGGAGCGCACGGGCAACGTATCCGCCGGTACCTCTGACTTTGCCATGATCGTCACCGATCACGCCCTGGGCGTGCACCGAGAGATCGACATGGTCACCACCCCCGCAGGCGCGCCGGTGGCCATGGTACACTGCAACAACTGCACCTCCGACATCAACGCCTGGGTCAACCTGCTGGGCGAGTTTGCCCAGCTGATCGGCGCGCCCCAGGACAAGGGAGCGCTGTTTACCATGCTCTTCCGCAAGGCGCTGGAGGGCGACGCCGACTGCGGCGGGCTGGTGAGCTACAACTACTTCTCCGGCGAGGGCGTGACCGACCTGGACGAGGGCCGCCCCGTGTTCGCCCGGACGCCCAACGCCAGCTTCACCCTGGCAAACTTCATGCGCACCCACATTCTGTCCGCCCTGGCCACCCTGAAGATCGGTCTGGACATTCTGACCGGTGAGGAAAAGGTGCGGGTGGACAAGCTGTACGGCCACGGCGGCTTCTTCAAGACCCCCGGCGTGGGCCAGCGGATGCTCTCCGCCGCCATCGGCGCGCCGGTATCGTGCATGGAGACCGCCGGAGAGGGTGGCCCCTACGGCATGGCCCTGCTGGCCGCCTACATGGTGCGCAAGGCGGGCGGCGAATCGCTGGCGGACTATCTGGATAACCGGGTATTCGCCGGGGCCGCCTCCACCACGCTGCTGGCGGAGCAATCGGACATCGACGGCTTCAATGAATTCCTGAGCCGCTACAAAAAGGCCTTTGCCATGGAAAAGGCCGCCGTGGAGGGACTGTAAAATGCTGGAAAAGCTGAAGGAGCAGGTTTATCTTGCCAACATGGAGCTGCCCAAGCGGGGGCTTGTCACCTACACCTGGGGCAATGTATCCGGCATCGACCGGGAAAAGGGGCTGTTCGTCATCAAGCCCAGCGGCGTTGACTACGACCTGCTGAAGCCCGACGACATGGTGGTCATGGATCTGCAGGGCAACAAGGTAGAGGGCGAACTGAACCCTTCCTCCGACACCAAGACCCATCTGGTGCTGTACAATGCCTTCCCTGGCATCGGCGGCATTGTCCATACCCACAGCCCTTACGCCGTGGCCTGGGCCCAGGCCGGTGAGGATCTGCCCTGCTACGGCACCACCCACGCCGACTATTTCTACGGCAGCGTTCCCTGCGCCCGCCACCTGACCCAGGAGGAGCTGGACGAGGACTACGAGCGCAACACCGGCATCACCATCGTGGAGACCTTCAGGGAGCGGGGCATCGATCCCAAGGCCGTGCCCGCCGTGCTGTGTTACAGCCATGGCCCCTTTACCTGGGGCAAGGACGCCGACCAGGCGGTGTATCACAGCGTGGTGCTGGAGGAATGCGCCAAAATGGGCATCTTCACCCGTGTGCTGAATCCCCACGCCGCCCCTGCCCCCCAGCGGATGCTGGACAAGCACTACCTGCGCAAGCACGGCCCCAATGCCTATTACGGGCAGAAGAAGTAAGCTGCAAAATATCGTTCAGCCCCGGTCCGAAGAACTCGGACCGGGGCTGATTTTTGTTGGGGGATAATGGCTACTCCACTGCGATCTCCTTGATCTCCAGTTCGTTGCCCTGCTGCAAGTAGGTGCGCAGGCTCCCGCAGTGGGGGCAGGTCTTGCCGTGGGGGACAGTGTCGTAGGTCTGGCCGCAGTCCTGGCAGTAGGTGACGGCGGGGATGGGTTCCCACAGCAGGGCGCAGTCCTCCAGCATGGGGGTGCGCTTGCAGTTCCAGTTCCACACGTCCACCAGATAGTCGGGAACCACGGTGGAGACCTGGCCGATCTGCAGCGTCACCCGGCGGACATGGGAGGCTCCGTTTTCCTGGGCGATCTTCACCACACTGTCCGCAATGTGAAATACAACGCCTAATTCGTGCATCAATCTTTCTTTCCACCCAGCTTGGTGACCACGGTCTGGCCCAGGCGCTTGCCCACCATGGGCAGGATGCCCTTGACCTTGTCCTCAGCCTTCATCATTTTGGAGCACTCCGGGTGATCCCGCTTCAGGTGGATGGCATCGAACACGCACTTGGTGGTGCACACGCCGCAGCCGATGCACTTGTTGGGATCCACCCAGCTGGCGCCGCAGCCCAGGCAGCGGGCCGTCTCGGTCTTTACCTGCTGCTCAGTGAGCACCCGGTTGGGGTCGCGGAAGGAATGGGCGCGGTCGATGGTCTCGTCCACACCGGCCTGCTGCCGCTGGGCGGTATCATAGCCCTCCAGCAGCACATTGTCCTTGTCCAGCATATTGAAGTCCCGGCGGTTCCGGCCGGTAACCAGGCTGGCCCCCTTGTGGACATAGCGGTGCAGGGATTCGGCGGCGCACTTGCCCTCTTCGATGGCGTCAATGACGAACTTCGGCCCGTGGTACACGTCGCCGCCCACGAAGATATCCTCCACGGCGGTCTGATAGGTCAGGCTGTCCGCCACGGGGTAATTGCCCCGGTGGAATTCCACCTTCTCGCCCTCCAGCAGGCCGCCCCACTGGATGCTCTGGCCGATGGCGAACACCACATGGTCCGCTCCCAGGGTCATGGTCTGCGACTCGTCGTACTCAGGAGAGAACCGCTTGGTCTCCGGGTCGATGGTGCGCAGGCACTTTTTGAACACCACGCCGGTGACGTGCCCGGCTTCGTTTTTCAGCACTTCCTTGGGGCCCCAGCCGTTGCAGATCTCGATGTGCTCCTCCAGGGTCTCCTCAATTTCATCCTTGGACGCGGGCATGGTCTGCCGGGATTCCAGGCACACCATGGTGGTATGGGCAGCCCCATAGCGTGAGGCGGTACGGGCGCAGTCCACGGCCACGTTACCGCCACCGATGACCAGCACCCGGCCATCCATATGCTTCTCCTCGTTGCCCAGCGCGTCGTGAAGGAAATCCACGGCAATGGAGGTTCCCTCCGCGTTCTCACCGGGGACGCCGGGCAATCGTCCGCCCTGGCAGCCGATGGCGATGTAGAAGGCCAGATAGCCCTCCTCCCGCAGCTGCTGGATGGTCACATCCCTGCCCACCTCGACGCCGCAGCGGATATCCACACCCAGCTCCCGCAGCACCTGAATTTCCCCATCGATCACGTCCTTTTCCAGCTTGAAGGAGGGGATGCCATAGGTCAGCATGCCGCCGGGGCGCTCATTCTTTTCAAACACCGTGGGCTTATAGCCACGGGTGGCCAGATAATAGGCGGCGGACAGACCGGCCGGGCCTGCACCGATGACGGCGATCTTCTGCTCCCAATGGGTCTTCTGGTTGGAGGCAATGACCACCGGCGGGATATAGCGGGTCTCGGCGCGCAGATCCTGCTCGGCCAGGAATTTCTTCACCGCGTCGATGGACACGGCCTGATCCACGCTGCCCCGGGTGCAGGCATCCTCGCAGCGCTTGTTGCAGATGCGGCCGCAGACGGCGGGGAAGGGATTGTCCTTTTTGATGAGCGCCAGGGCCTCCTGATATCTGCCCTGGGCCGCCAGCTTCAGATAACCCTGAACGGACACATGGGCGGGGCAGGCGGTTTTACAGGGAGCGGTACCCTTGTCGTAGCAGTTCTTTCGGTTGTTGTCCCGGTAGTCGGGATCCCAGTGCTCCGGCCCCCACTTGATGGAATTGGGCAGCTCGTGCTTGGGGTAGGTCACTTCCCTGCCCTGCTTGTCGCAGAGCTTCTGGCCCAGGCGGACGGCGCCGGCGGGGCAATACTCCACGCATTTGCCGCAGGCCACGCACTTTTCGCGCTCCACCTCTGCCGTATAGGCAGAGCGGGACAGGTTGGGGGTATTGAACAGCTGACTGGTCCGCAGGGCGTTGCAGATCTGCACATTGCAGTTGCAGATGCCGAAGATCTTATTTTCGCCGTCGATGTTGGTGATCTGGTGGACAAAACCGTTGTCCTCCGCCTTTTGCAGGATGCGCATAGCTTCCTCATAGGTGATGTCGTGGCCCTTGCCGGTCTCCCGGCAGTAGTCGGCGAAGTCACCCACGCCGATGCACCAGCACTGCTCGTCGTCCGCGCAGCCCTCGCCCATGGCGGCCCGGCTGGCGCGGCAGGAGCACTGGCCCACGCCGATGTGCCCCTCGTACTTTTTCAGCCAGTAGGACAGGTGCTCGATGTCCTGGGTCTGATTTTCCATGGAGATCGCCTTCTCTACCGGGATAACGTGCATGCCCACGCCACCGCCGCCGGGGGGCAGAAGATGGGTGACCCCCGCCAGGGGAACATAGGTCATGCGCTCAAAGAAATAGCCGATCTCCGGGGTATCCCGCAGACGCTTATTGCCCTCCGGCCCCTCCTCCATGTTAAAAAGCTCCGCGCTGCCGGGCACGAACATGGGCAGGATGTACCGCCGGGCCGAGGGAGGCGCGGTGCGGCCATTGTGGTCGTAGTGGTAGCCGTAGTCGTATTCCAGCAGGCCGATGTAGCTCATCTTGTCCAGCAGCTCCTGGAAGTGGGGCCTGTCCTCCTCCCGGACCCGGTTCATTTCCCACAACTGCTCCACGGTGTAGGGCGTGCGCAGCTTCATGGACAGGGCGATGTCCGCCATCTCGTCCGTGACCAGGGCCGCCAGGCCCCAGTATTCCGGGTCATCCGCCGTGACGCCCTTTATTTTGTGGGCCATCACGTCCGTGATCTTCCGTCCCAGCTTCAGGATCTTCTCCCGGGGCGCTGCCTCCCCCCTGTGCACCGGGTTCAGCGCCCGCTGCTGCAATTCCTTGTCGATCATTTCTGTGCCTCCTCCTTTTATAGTTACGTCTTAAGCTTTATCCTGCTTCCATTTCCGCACCTGCCGGGCGATCCACTCCGCAAGAGCGGGGATCCCCTCGCCGGTTTTGGCGCTGATGGGGAAAATCCGAATATTGGGGTTTCGCATTTTCGCGTAGGCCTCTACCTTTTCCATATCGAAATCAAAATAGGGCAGCACGTCGATCTTGTTGACGATCATGGCGTCGCACACCTGGAATACCAGCGGATATTTCAGGGGCTTATCGTGCCCCTCGGGGACGGATAGGATCATCATGTTCAGGGAAGCGCCGGTATCGAATTCCGCCGGGCAGACCAGGTTGCCCACGTTTTCCAGCACCACCAGGTCAAGCTCCTGCGTCCCCAGCTGACGGATGCCCTGCCGGGTCATGTCCGCGTCCAGGTGACACATGCCGCCGGTGTGCAGCTGAATGACCTTGGTGCCGGTGGCCGCGATCGTACCGGCATCCACATCGGAGTCAATGTCCGCCTCCATCACGCCCACCCGCATTTCCTTCGGCAGTGCCGCCAGCAGCTTTGTCAGCGTGGTGGTCTTGCCGGAGCCGGGGGAGGACATCAGATTGATCAGGCAGGTACCCTGCTGCCGCAGCTCCTGCCGCAGGGCGTCGGCATCCCTGTTGTTGTCCGCGAAAACGCTCTGCTTTACTTCGATCACACGGTATGGATTCATAATGGTCTCCTTTCAGCAGCTTCCGTCGCCGGACAGGCGCTTCTCTCTGCGGTTGCCGTAATAGGGGCCGTCCTGGCATTGGCCGCAGAGGCGGTAGCCCTGGGATTCATAGTAGGCATTCAGAAACGCGCTGTCCACGCTGCAATCCAGGCGGAGGCTCGCCTTGCCGTTTTGGCGGGCAAAACGGTCAATTTCCGCCAGGATCGCCTTTCCCGCGCCGGGGAGATTGGGCACAGTCACCAGATTGTGAATGTAATAGGCGGGAACGGTTTCGGCATCTGCCCAGCGCTCGTCGCCGGTGAGCAGTACCACTGCCCCCACCACAGCTCCGTCCGCAGACCGCTTCAGAACGTACCGGCTGCCCGCCTCCTGATGCTCCCGGTAATAGGAAATGGGGTAGGCGTTGAGATAGTCCGTCTCGTTCCACTGGTGCAGGCCCTTTTCATTCATCCACGAAACCCGCTGCTCATACAGATGAAACACCGCCTCCACCTCCTGCGGTGCGGCAGGCTGAAATATGTACTCCATAAAAACCGCCCCTTACAGCTGATCCAGATTGAGGCTGAAGGCCTCAAGACAGTTATCGATGAACCAGTCCATTTCCTCCCGGTGGAGGGCCCGCAGGGCCTGCATAGTGACAGCGGCGGCGGAATCGAACTCGGTGTTGCCCGCCTTCTGCTCCTCCACACATTTGATGTAGGCGGAGAGCTTGTCCGCTCCCTTCACAATGGGCTCCAGCTCCTTGTCATCCTCCAGCACCAGATGCTCATAGCTGGGGCGCAGCGCCGGGGGGAGCATATCCAGCAGCCGGTTGCCCGCGATGCGCTCCACCTGCTTGTAGGCGTCCTTGATCTCCGGGTTATAGTACTTGATGGGAGTGGGCATGTCGCCGGTGAGGATCTCGGAGGCGTCATGATACAGCGCCGCCACGGCGCAGCGGTCCGGGTCCGGGGTGGGCAGATGGAGGATGTCCCGGCGGATCAGCGCCAGGGCGTGGGCCAGCACCGCCACCTGGTGGCTGTGCTCCTGGATGTTCTCGGAAAAGGTATTGCGCATCAGCCCCCAGCGGGTGATGTAGCGCATTCTGCCCAGCAGGGCGTAAAATTCATTGGCCATTTTCTTTCAGTTCCTTTATCATTTTTTCTAAGATGGCGGGCATCTGCGCGGGGCTTTCGCAGAAATGGCTGCCCCCCACCGCCTGAATTTCCGCCTTATCCCGGAAGCCCCACAGCACGCTCAGGCACGGCACCCCCGCGTTGGCAGCCGTCAGCACGTCCACCTCGCTGTCGCCCACATAGACACAGCACTCGACGCCGATGCGGGCCATGGCCGCCCGGACCATATCCGGCGCGGGCTTGCGGGGGCAGTCGGGCTGCTCCCCCTGGGCATAGACGCCGGGGAAGTACTGCGCGCACAGCCGCTTGGTGGCGGCGTCCGGCTTATTGGACACGACCGCGATGGGGTGGGCGGAGAGTGCTTCCAGGGCCGCGGAAATGCCGGGATAGGGGGCGGTCGCCTCCTGGCAGTGCTCCCGATAGTAGCACTGGAACTCCGCCAGGGGGGCCTGCCAGTCCTCCCCTGCCGGAACGGCCAGCTGGAGCAGCCGGGCCGCGCCGTTGCCCACGAACCGGCGCACCTCTTCCCTGGTGCGCTCCGGGTAGCCAAAAACATTCATCGTGTGATTGACAGCGCTTCTCAGATCATCCAGAGTGTTCAGCAGCGTGCCGTCCAAATCAAATAGGATGCCGATCATTTATACCCCCCGATTCTTGAGCACCCGGATGTCCTCCCCCACAAAGGTGAGCCGGGTAAAGCTGCCGTGGAGCCGGGAGGCGATCTGGGGGGAATAGCGCCGGGCGATCTCATCCACGTTCAGGTTGGTGGAGATGACCATGGGCTTGTTGTACAGCAGCCGGTCGTTGAGCAGACCATACAGCGCCGCCGTGACAAACTGGCCGGGCATCTCGGTGCCCAGATCGTCCAGGATCAGCAGGTCACAGGTATTGTACTTGGCGATCTCCCTGCGCGCGTCCTCGCCGCCGCCGAATTTGGCCTGCTCCAGCTTGGAGAACAGGTGCCCGGCGGTCTCATACACCACGCTGTATCCCCGCTCTGCCACAGCCCTGGCAATGCAGGCGGAGAGGAAGGTCTTGCCCAGCCCCGTGCTGCCCACAAAGAGCAGATTGCCGGAATTGGGCGTAAAGCCCGCCGCGTATTTGCGGCAATTCTGGAAATTGCGCTCCATGATTGCCCTGGGACTGGCTCCATACTTGGAATCGGTATAATCTGAATAGTAATCCAGCCGGAATTGGGAGAAGCTCTCCTTGCCGCCGGTGAGGACGGCAATCTCCTTTTTCTGCTCCTGGCGGCACAGCTCCGCCAGGCACTCGCACATGGTAGAGCCGACATAGCCCGTCCCGCCGCAGACCTCGCAGATGGGCGTCTCGTCCAGATAGCCCTCCTCGAAATTCTCATAGGCCAGGAGCGCCCGCTCCTGCTGAAGCTCCAGATTCTGGAGTCTGGCCTTTTCCAGCAACTCCTTGCCGTCGCTGCCCTGCAAAAAGGCCGCCTGGGCCGCCTGAACCATGGTGCGGCGCAGGAGCATATCGATCTCCCGGATGCGGGGCACCTTTGCATAGGCCTCCGCCAGATGCTGCCGGTTTTCGGACTCCCGGTCCTCCTTCGCCTGGGCCAGACGGTTTCTGGCCCGCTGGACCACTTCGCTGCTGTATGCCATCTTTTATCCCTCCCGCAATACGCGCTGGATCGCTTCCAGCTCGGCCTGGCCCAGCTGGCCGGAGGCGCCCTTGGGGGGCGCTTTGGCGTCGCCGTTTTTCACAGCCTCCGCCGTTGTCAGGCCCTCCTTGGCCCAGCGCTGCAAAATTTTATTCATGTACGCCCAGTTCAGACCGCCGGTGTTCAGGCAGGTGCGCTCATAGGCCATGGCGATCACCCCGTCCTCGAAGCCAAGGTCCAGCCAGCTCAGGGCGTATTTTTCCTCTGCCTGGGTCAGGCACCGGCCCCGAATCTGCAAAATGTCCATCAGCCGGCGCAGACGGAAGTAGAGGAAATTCCGCTTCTGGATGTAGGCGGACGCCTCCTCCAGGGTATCGATCCCATTCTCCGCCCAGTAATAGGCCTCCTTTTCAATGGCCCGGAAGCCCGGGCGGCGGAAGTCCACGCTCTGGGGATTGCGCAGCAGGGCGCGCTGGCGCTCCCGGTTCACGCAGTAGCTCACCAGCAGCTGGATCACCTCGGTGGGCAAGCCCAGATAACGAATGAAGCCAAGGACGGTTTTCATTTCATCCACAGTCAGCTTTCGGTCGTTCAGCAGCTTTTCGATCTCACTGCACAGGATCTGGAAGGAGTTGTCCCGCTTGGCGGTGTCCAGCACATCCTGCTCGGTATACGCGGGCGGCTCCCCGGGGCGGATGGTGCTTCTGGGCTTTTCGGGCCACAGGCCCAGCTGGCGCAAAGTGGCCGTGGCCATGGTCAGGCGGGAATGGCTGATGTGGAGCGTCTGCTCCGCCTGCTCCGCCGGGTTTCCGCTGGATATGTAAAGGTACAGCAGCGCCGCGTCCGGGCTGGCCGCGCCCAGGAGCTTGCGCACACTGGCTTCGTCGATTTTTACTGCTTCCGCTGTCATAGCTCTTTCCTCTAATCTGCGTTTCTCAATGGGCATACCCATCCATTTTGGTCTATTATAGCACAAGCGCATCCAATCGACAACTTCCGATTGCCATGGATTTTGCCAAATTTCGCTGGTAACTTTTGTGCAAGCGCTGGATATTGTGTCCGCCCTGGCCGCGCGGCACAAGGCGGCGGGGTCCATCCGCCCCGGCGCTGGACTGCGCGCCGAAACGCAAGGCAGAGGATTCCTTTCTGTTTTGGTAGAAAAAGCAACAATTTTCCACACTTCACCAAGAAAAATCTTGTGGGATTCACTTGTTGCATCCCATCAAAAGAATGGTATAATAGTCACGTTCCAAGCCGGGGCAGCGTTTTCTCCACCGCGGATCCCAGCGCTCCGGCAGATCACATAACAAGAGAGGCTTTCTTTATGGAATACTTACTTGCCATCGGCATTGCCATGCTGGCAGGCCTGATGCTTACCCGTCTTACCAAGCGCTTTAATCTGCCCGACGTTACCAGCTATCTGATTGCGGGGCTTCTGGTTGGTCCGCTGGTGCTGGGGCGGCTGGGCATTCCGGGGCTGGGCTTTACTTCCTTTGATTTTGTGGGTGAAATGAGCCTGATCTCCGACGTGGCGCTGGGCTTCATCGCCTTCTCCATCGGCAACGAATTCCGGCTGGAGGATTTAAAGCACATCGGCCGCCAGGCCACCATCATCGGCATCGTCCAGGCGCTGACCGCCACGCTGTTGGTGGACGCGGCTCTTTTCGTGCTGCACCTGATCCTGGGCAATGAGGTGCTGCCCCTGTCCACCTGCCTGATCCTGGGTGCCATCGCTACCGCCACCGCGCCCGCCGCTACCATCATGGTCATCAATCAGTACAAGGCCAAAGGACCGCTGACCTCCATCCTGCTGCCCATCGTGGCGCTGGACGACGCGGTGGGCCTGATGGTCTTTGCCGTGTCCAACGGCATTGCCAAGGCGATCATCAGCGGCTCTGTCAGCCTGGTCTCCGTACTGGTCAATCCCCTGCTGGAGATCGTTGTTTCCCTGGCGCTGGGCGCCGGGATGGGATGGCTGTTCAGCCGTCTGGAGCAATTCTTCCATTCCCGCTCCAAGCGTCTGAGCCTGACGGTCTGCTTCGTATTTATGTGCGCCGCCCTTTCCAAGCTGGAGATCCCGCTGGGCGGCGGCGTAGAGCTGGGCTTCTCCTCCCTGCTGGTGTGCATGATGTGCGGCACCTTCTTCTGCAACCTGTGCGACTTCTCCGATGAGATCATGTACCGTACCGACCGCTGGACGGCTCCCGTGTTCGTGCTCTTCTTTGTGCTCAGCGGCGCAGAGCTGGACCTGCGGGTGTTCCAGAGCGCGGCGGTGATCGGCATCGGCGTTGTGAATATTCTGGCCCGGTCTGCCGGTAAGATCATCGGCGCTCATTTCAGCGCCAAGGCCACCCACTGCCAGGATACCATCTGCAAATACCTGGGCATCACCCTGCTGCCCCAGGCGGGGGTAGCGCTGGGCATGTCCGTTACCGTGGCCGCCGAGTTTGGCGCGGAGGGTGCGCTGATCCGCAACATCACCCTGTTCTGCGTACTGATCTATGAGCTGGTCGGCCCCGTGTTTACCAAGATGGCACTGACCGCCGCCGGGGAGATCGAGCCCAACGCCGTCTCCAGCCGCGGCGTGATCCCCACCACCCCCAACCAGAAGTCTTGACATTTTCCGGCAGAACAGTATAATGATTCTTAGAATAAATATATGTAAGGAGTCTTTCCCATGTTCTATCATATGCGCATTGCCGGGCTGGAACGGGATCTTCCTATCTGCCCTGTGAATGACAACCTGTCCATTGCGGGCTTCGTGATCTTTGGCGACCAGGAGCTGACCGTTGCCTGTGCCAAGGAGTTGCTGGCTAAGGTGCCGCAGTACGATTACCTGATCACTGCCGAAGCCAAGGGCATTCCTCTGGCTCACGAAATGGCTCGCCAGGCCGGGAACGCCAAGTACCTCCTGGCGCGGAAGGCTCCCAAGCTGTATATGCGGGATATCTTCTCCGTGGCCGTCAACTCCATCACCACCGCCAACGAGCAGCGGCTGTACCTGGACGGCGCGGATGCCGCGCTGATGAAGGGCAAGAAGATCCTGCTGGTGGACGACGTGATCTCCACCGGCGAGAGCATGTCCGCTCTGGAAGCCCTGGTGACCAAGGCCGGCGGCATAATCTGCGGCCGGGCCGCCATTCTGGCCGAGGGCGACGCCCAGGACCGGCCGGACATTGTGTATCTGGAAAAGCTCCCCCTGTTCCACCCCGACGGAACCATCATGGAATAAAAAGCGCCTCCCGCGGCCAAAGCTGAAGCTGAAGCTGCGGGAGGATTTTTATGTCTTTCAGGGCAGGTAACTGCGCAGGAGGCCGAGGGCGTAGTACATGGTTTCGTATTTCAGGTATTGCAGGGCGTTTTCGTCCCAGAACCAGTGGACGCTGGCGGGGAATTCGTCGTCGCCGTATGTCAGCTTGAGCAGAATGGCCAGGTCTTCAAACAGAGGGATCGCGTAGGCAATATCTCCGATGGGATATTTTTTCGCGTTCAATGCCCGGCAGGCGGCCTCCAGCGCCGCCGGATGCTCCTGGAGCTGCTGCGCCCAGGGATCAGCGCACTCCAGCAGGGTCTGGTGGAACTGGTGGCCAAAGTTGCTCATGTTCTTCCACCGGCCGGAAATGCTGCGGCTTTCCCGGCTGTCGCATACCAGGTCCAGCAGGGTCAGGCTCTCGTCAAATCCGTTTGCCTCCACCCATTCCCCGCCATCCAGCCGGAAGATATCCCCGGTACGGCGGTGAATGCGGTACGGGTGAGAGAGCATTACCGGGTAAAGATATTCCTCATCCAGCCGGATATTCAGCTTTCGTGCGAGGGCCTCATGGTCGTAGCCCGCAAAGCGCTCGCGCGCCTGGGCTGCGGCAATGGCATAGTTATTGCGTCGCTCCATAATAATCCCTTTCTACGTTAGTCTCCGGCAAATTGAAAACTGTCGGACGGTCTTAATTCTTCTTTTTTCTCTTCCTGATGAAAAGCACGCAGCCCACAGCCAAAGCAGCAACGGCAATCACCGCTCCAATTGTCCAGGGCAAGAAATTACGGGAAATGAAAATGGCAGTCGGGCCGTCCGCGCCGCCGATGATACCAACGCTCATGCTTTTCTCCTTGAAAACAGAATTTGATTGATTCTAGGGAAGCTCTGATTAAATCGGCAAGAGCTGTGAGCGAGAGATTTTTCGGCCA
>ERZ857629.927-NODE-927-length-36093-cov-5.972806_pt1 | contig 36093 bp, 35 predicted proteins | sample MGYA00519700_ERZ857629 | MGnify/ENA primary metagenome ERZ857629 (study PRJEB31778, sample SAMEA3449351) | human gut metagenome | biome: human gut; feature: human-associated habitat; material: faeces | place: United Kingdom | collected 2010/2012 ... | reverse complement strand
GCAAGGTATTTCAGGATTACAAGGAGCCGTTGTTCTGGATTCATCTGAATATGGACTATCCTTTTAATTTAAAGGGTATTTTGTACTTCCCTAAGATTAATATGGAGTATGAGTCCATTGAGGGAACGATTAAGTTATACAACAATCAGGTGTTTATTGCAGATAATATCAAGGAAGTGATTCCGGAATTTCTGCTTCTGTTAAAGGGCGTTATCGACTGCCCGGATTTGCCGCTTAATGTATCCAGAAGTGCTTTGCAGAATGATGGATTTGTGAAAAAGATTGCGGAGTACATTACCAAAAAGGTAGCGGATAAGTTGTCCGGTATGTGCAAAACGGATAAGGAAGAATACGATAAATACTGGGATGACATCAGCCCGTTTATCAAGTTCGGCTGCCTGAAGGATGACAAGTTCTGTGAAAAGATGAATGATTTTATTCTGTTCAAGAACCTGGAAGGCAAGTATCTGACACTTCCCGAATGTCTGGAGCTGAAACCGCAGGAGGAAGAGGGCAGCGACAGCGCCGTGGATGAAAACGGCGAAAAGGTGGAAGCCGAAGTAGTGGATGAGAATACGGAGGCGGAAGCTGAGGAAGAAAAGAAAGAGAAAATTATTTATTATGTCACGGACGAACAGCAGCAGAGCCAGTATATCAACATGTTCAAGGCTGCCAAGATGGACGCTGTGATTTTGACCCACAATATCGACCAGCCTTTTATTTCACAGCTTGAGTCTAAGAACGAGGGAATCAAATTCCAACGTATCGATGCGGATGTGACGGATGCTCTCAAGGCAAAGACCTCGAAAAAGGCGGAAAAAGAGCTGGAGGAGCAGGCTGAGGCAATTTCCAAACTCATGAAGAAGGCTCTGAAAAACGACAAGATTACCGTAAAAGTGGAGAAATTGAAGAACAAAAAGATTTCTTCCATGATTACTCTGTCCGAAGAGAGCAGACGTATGCAGGATATGATGAAGATGTACTCCATGCCCGGCATGGATATGGGAGGATTTGCGTCCGAGGGTGAGACTTTGATTCTGAATGCAAACCATCCGCTGGTTCAGTTTGTGACGGAGCATCAGGACAGTGAGAATGCCGAGATGATTTGCGAGCAGCTTTATGATTTGGCAAAGATACAGCATGCACCGCTGTCTCCGGAGGCAATGACGAAATTTATTGCCCGCAGCAATGATATTATGATGATGCTGGCAAAATAATTCAGGTGTAACATAAGAGTGTGCAATGCTGCTTGAAAAAACTTTTTCAGGTGGATTGCACATTTTTGGGTTGTGAGCATGACAGCGTATGGCGTTTGCAATAACAGGAATGAGGGACAGGATGGACAGAAAAAAAGGAAAACTGCTCTGGCAGTTATTTGTAAATATCCTATATATCAGCACATTTACTTTTGGCGGCGGCTTTGTGATTGTTTCGATTATGAAGCAGAAGTTTGTGGATGAACTGCACTGACTGGATGAAAAAGAAATGCTGGATTTCACAGCTTTGGCACAGTCTTCGCCCGGAGCCATAGCGGTCAATGCCGCCATTCTGGTAGGGTGGAGAATGGCAGGAGCAGTGGGAATGATAGTGGCAGTGGTGGCATGCATTCTTCCGCCCATGCTGATTTTGTCTGTCATATCGGTCTGTTATGCAGCGTTGATTCAAAACACCTATGTGGCAATGTTGCTCAAGGGGATGCAGGCGGGAGTGGCAGCCGTGGTTCTGGATGTGGCGTGCGATTTGTGTCTGAAAGTGGGAAAGGATAAGAAAATTCTTAATATTCTTCTCATGGCGGCGGCATTTGTGGCAGCATTTTTCTTCCGGGTGAACGTGATTTTCATTATTTTAGGTGCCGCTGTGTGCGGAATTGCAGGTGCACTCTTTCAGTGGAGAAAGGGGGCGGCAAAATGATATATTTGCAGTTATTCTGGAGCTTTTTGCAGGTAGGACTGTTCAGTATCGGAGGCGGCTATGCGGCAATGCCTTTGATTCAGGCGCAGATGGTGGAAAAGTACGGCTGGATTACGATGAACGAGTTCGCCGACCTGATTACCATTGCCGAGATGACGCCGGGACCCATTGCGGTGAACTCTGCGACCTTTGTGGGAATCCGGATAGCGGGAATACCGGGGGCAATCGTGGCTACGCTCGGCTGTATTCTGCCGTCTGTTGTGATTGTGTCCCTTTTGTTTTATGTGTATTTTAAGTACAGAGAGTTGTCGGTGTTGGAAAGCATACTGGCGGCTTTGCGTGCAGCAGTGGTGGCGCTGATTCTCTCGGCAGGGCTTGATTTGTTAAAAAATGCGGTACTGGACGGAAGAGAATTCAATATTCAGTATGTGGACCGGATAGGTGCCGGATTATTTGTGGCGGCATTTTTGATTCTGCGCATCCGAAAATGGAATCCCATTCTTGTAATGTGCCTGTGCGGGGTTGCCGGGTTGGGGATTCGGATGATTGCGAGGGTGTGAATGGGGTAAAAACAGGTTATTTATTAGACAGGCATAACGGTGCCATGCTATAATAAGGCATATGGACAGGGAGAGAAGGTGAGAAGCATGGAGTTGTCACAGACCAAATGGCAGGAATACGAGATTATGCATGGAAATCAGAAAGTTGCGGGGGTCTGCCGGAATGGCAGATGCCGGATTTATGCAGAAAAAATGCTGCCATACAATCTTTATCTGGAAGAAATTTCAGAGGATGATATAGACGGCAGAATACAAAATCTGGATAACTTTTACCATTGGTGTGCTTCCCGGATTCTCACATTGGACAGGGAGTATGCCAAGGAGATTATGAACAGTATTGGGGCAACGCAATCGACTACAGACAAAGAGCGGGCAGAGATTGCACTGTCGTATCATTGCCTGTCACTCATGGATATTTTCTGGGTAAAAGAGAAAAGCGAGCGGCAGGATTTTTCTCAGCTGAATTTGTTTGAAAATCATTTGGAATCGACTTTTGTGGATGTTTCTCTCCGGGGAAGGCAGATGACCATACAGAACAGGCACCTGATAGCGGACGATCTGGGAACACAAGGATGTTATCCGAAAGCATGGATCAGAGAACGGGAGGGATTCCGGCTTTTAAAAGACGGAGGAACGGAGCCTGTTGAAAACGAGCTTTTGGCAAGCAAAATAGTAAGATGTTTCCGGGTGAATCAGGTGGAGTATGAGGAAGCGTTTTATGATGGGCAGAAGGTGTCGGTGAGTAAAATCATCACGTCTCTGAATGAGAGTATTGTGCCTATGGAATATTTTGAGGTTTACGCCTGCAATCATGAGATAGATACCATGCAATATATTTTGCAGCTGGATGGATATTCCTATTATATGATGAATATCATTGACTATTTGATTGGAAATACGGACAGACATTGGGGGAATTGGGGATTACTGATTGACAATGAAACAAATCAGCCCATCCGCCTCTATGATTTAATGGATTTTAACAAAGCATTTCAGGCATATGATACACCGGATGGAGCCAACTGTCTGACAACCAAAGCCAAAATGACACAAAGACAGGCAGCGATTGAGGCGGTAAAAAAGGTTGGGTTAAATCAGGTGAAAGAAGTGGATTTGGCGTGGTTTACGGATAAGGCAGCGAGAGGGATGTTTGAAGAAAGACTGAGGATATTGCGGGAAAACCACACCTGCACGGACCGTGTCAAAGAATACGAAGAAAAAGTATAGATAATTTGGTGTACGGAAATATAAAATACAGTGACAGGGACGGAGAGGATTCATTCATAATCCTCTCCGTCCCTGTTTTGAATATTCCGCATTTCTGTGACCGGGGCATTTCCTCAGCCGGGTTCGGCAATTCTGGTAACTCCCACATAAATATCTGAAATTTTATACCATGTGGCATAGTCGGTAATCCCTGTCTGGGGCAGGTTGAAAATACCCTGAAACACTCTGACTGCCTCGGCGGTGGCGGGCCCGTAAATGCCGTCCGGTGTGACGGAGGGGATTGCCGGATAATTGCGGGCAATGCGGTTTAGCTGGGCCTGGAGCTGCCTTACCTTATCTCCGGAGGAACCGATGGTAAGCGGGTAGCCCGGAAAAGAGGAAGGAACACCGGAGATTACCTCGGCAGTGTTGATGTACATATCATTTCCGTAAAAATAGCGGATAATTTCGATGGCAGAATACCCCTGCTCGGACAGGTATTGGGAGCCCCACTGGCTTAAACCGTTGCAGGTTACTCTATGTCCGTCGCAGTAGGAAGTAAAAATAGGCTGCCGTACACCCGGTCTTGACAGGTAGTTGGCAAATACCGTGTCCACCAGATAATCAATGTTTTCGTAAACATTGCGCCCATACACCCATTTCTGGTCATAGGCGGTGGAGGAGGTAATGGTAAAGTCATAGCCCTGATTCCGGTACCACTCCGTATATACTCTGTTCAGCGTAAAGGACATAATCACTAAAATATTGGCATACAATGCGCTTTCCGACCATGTGGAATAAATCTCGCAGGAGGCAACATTTTTGATGTAATCTTTGTATCGCACCCAGTAGTTGGAGGCGGTGGGGTCACTGGGAACACCGTCATGCACGATGACGTATTCCGGAATTACCACACGGCTTAAGACAATTTCCCCCGTCTCTGCCATGGGCTTGATTTCGTCCTCCGGTATTTTCGGGGGATATTCCCCGAAAAGGGTGTGGGCGGGAATAATCACAACCTTTTCTTCCTCCTCCGTCGTGGCAAGAGGATTCATGCGGATGGGCTGCAGGGACAACTGGTCGGCAAAGATTTCCGAACCGGATACCAGCACCGGCTCATAACCGGGAGCCGTCACCAAAAGATTGTATTCCGAGTAAGGCTGCTGTTCGGTGTCCGGGGTCAGGGACAAATTCAGGGGAGGAGCCGGGAGCTCCACGGTAGGCGTCTGACCGGAACTGTCGGTGGTAAGTGTTTCGATAGGAGAATCGGGGTCGCCGGTGTAGGAGATGACAACGGTTGCACCCTCAACAGGAATCAGATTGATGGCAGATACCACGCTGATTTTCATGGCGCCGGCATAAGCTGCATCAATCGGTTCCGGTTCCTGTGTAATATGAATGGATTCAGGCATATAGTACTCCGTTTTTTGCTGCCAGACCGGCGGGAAAAGCCAGGGGTGACAGCTATAGATTCATTTTCGTTACCGTATCTATATGAAAAAAAGTAAAAAAATATGAAAATGGTGTTGACGAATCGGAAAAATGAGTATATTATTGTACTATGCTATTAATACAGATAGAACAGAAGCATTATAAACGGAAAGGAAGGAGAATATGGCGTGGAATTTAGATGCGGACAGACCAGTTTATACCCAGCTTGTTGAGCGGATTCAGATGCAGATTGTGTCAGGGCATTACGCACCCGGCGAGAAACTTCCAAGTGTCAGGGAACTGGCGATGGTGGCAGCGGTGAACCCCAACACAATGCAGCGCGCATTGTCGGAACTGGAGCGGACAGGACTTGTCATTACGCAGAGAACAAATGGCAGAAATGTCACAGAAGATGTGGAACTGATTCAGAATATCCGAAACAAACTTGCAAAAGAGCTGATGACAGATTTCTTCGGAAAGATGACAGAGCTGGGGTACTCGCAGGAGGAAACTTTGGATTTGATTCATGGAACTTATGAGCAGGGAAAGGGAGAGAGGTAACTATTTATGAACGGATTAGTGGAAATCGTGGGACTGACAAAAGCATATAATGCGAACACGATTGCAGTAAACAATGTCACACTGACACTTCCCAAGGGAAAGATTATCGGTCTTTTGGGACCCAACGGAAGCGGCAAAACAACGTTGATTAAGATGATGAACGGACTTTTGAAGCCGACGGCGGGAAGCATAAAGATTGCCGGTTACGAGGTTGGAACGGAGAGCAAAGCCCATGTGGCATATCTGCCGGACAGAACCTATCTGGCAGGAGGACAGAGCATTAATGAAATCCTAAATTTCTTTCAGGCGTTCTATGCTGATTTCTCCAAAGAAAAGGCGATGGAAATGTTACAGAGCCTGAACATCAGTCCGGATGCCAAAATGAAAACTTTGTCCAAAGGTACAAAGGAAAAGGTACAGCTTATTCTGGTGATGAGCCGTCAGGCTGACCTCTATGTGCTGGACGAGCCGATTGCCGGAGTGGATCCCGCAGCGAGGGATTATATTCTTAGAACCATTATTAACAACTATAATTCGAATGCCACGGTACTGATTTCCACGCATTTAATCAGCGATATTGAACCGGTGCTGGACGAGGTGATTTTTATGAAATACGGACACCTGGTGCTGTACACCTCCGTTGACAATATCAGGGAACAAAAGGGAAAATCTGTGGACGCATATTTCAGGGAGGTGTTTGCATGTTAGGAAAGTTGATAAAATACGAATGGAAGAGCGTGTACAAGATTGGCTGTGTTCTTCTTTTGACGATATTTGCAGTTACGCTGTTGGGAAGCATTATGATGAGGATGCCTTTTGTGACGGATGTGTTCGCTGCTACAAACGGAACCGGCTACGCCAGTGACCAGCAGGCGTTTATCACTCTTTTTGGCATGATAATAAGTTTTGTGTTGTATGTTCTTTTACTGGTAGGAACGATATACGGCATTACCATTTATTTAGGCGTTCATTTTTACAAGACCATGTATACGGATGAAGGGTATCTGATTCACACCCTTCCTGTTACACCACATCAGATTCTGGTTAGTAAGATTCTGGTAGGCGGACTGTGGCAGATCATCATTAACGTTGCGATGGTTCTCTCGGTGGCGGTACTGGCTACCGTGTTTGCAGGAACCGTTTTCCAGAGTACACATACGGACATGAGCATCTTTGAAGTGTGGGGGCAAATCGGGGAAGGATTTATGGAACTGGAGTATATGCTCGGTTCCGGAGCGTTCAGTCATTATATCATAGGAATGATACTGATGTTTTTGATAACACCGTTTACCGGTCTCATGACGATGTTCGGTGCCTTTACATTAGGGCAGACGTCCTCAAAGCACAAGGTCATGATGGGAATCCTTTGCTATATCGGTTTGTTGTTCGGAACCAATCTTCTGAAGGCAATGGTACAGATGCTTATTGCACTTGCTGTGCAGGATATAGACGGCAATACCATTTTGGTGGCACAGAATGACGCACTGTTAATTGTTTCTGTGATACTCGGTGCCGTGATGTACTTTGTATCCCACCTGATTATCAGCAAACATTTAAATCTTGATTAAAATACGAACACTTTTGAATGAATATTCAAAGATGGAGCGGACAACGTGGCAATACGGTCCGCTCTGTTTTGCATTCTTTGTTTTTCGTGAAAATAATTTGCCCTATGTGTGATAATTTGGTATAATCGAATTATATATTGGACAAAAGCGGGTGAGTGTATTAATGCAGGAGATTATTAATCGAATTTTAGAGGGAAACTTCGATTATGAGAATGGTTCTCTTGATTTTTCATGCGCAAAAATCGAAATAAATATCCCCGCCGGAAGTTCTTACGAAGGAACCTTTCATGTGCGCTCCACGCCCGGACAGATTACGGACGGCTATATCAGCACCACGGATTTGCGTATGGAGTGCCTCACACCGGAGTTTGTGGGAAGCGACGAGGAGATTGCGTTCTGTTTCCACGGCGAGGACATGGAAGAGGGCGAAGTCGTAAAAGGTGCCTTTAACGTTATCAGCAATCACGGCGAGTATTATCTGCCGTTTGTGGTGTCTATCGAACATATCGTTTTAAATTCCTCCATTGGAACCATTAAGAATCTGTTTCATTTTGCGAATCTGGCGAAGAGTAACTGGCAGGAAGCTGTCAAACTGTTCTATTCGCCTGAGTTTGAGCGCCTTTTTACCGGGAGCGATTCCAAGGTATACGACAGTTACCGGGGATTGGCGGCACATCCGGGAAATGAGCAGAATGTGGAAGAATTTCTGATTCAGGTAAATAAAAAGCAGAAAGTGGAATTCCTTGCGGAAGAAAAGGAATTGACCATGGAGCTGGCAAACACCGGAAATGTATGCAGGGTGCTGGAAAATGAAGTTACCATTGTACGGAACGGCTGGGGCTATACAGCGCTGAATGTGGAGTGCGACGGCGATTTCGTTTTCACGGAAAAAACGCTGCTTACGGATGATGATTTTCTGGGAAACCGGTGCAGACTGCCGGTATTTGTGGACAGCAGTCTCTGCAGACGCGGGAAAAATTTCGGGCAGGTGGTGCTTTACAATTCCTATGTATATCTGACGATACCGGTGATGGTAAAAGTCGGTGAGATAGGCAGAGCGGGGCATGCCGATTTGTCCAGACGGCGGATTACCGTGCAGCTTATGGAGTTTTATCAGGCTTTCCGCACGAAAAAAATCAGTTCCGCTACATGGATGAAGGAAAGCACAAAACTGGTGGACAGACTGGTGGCAATGGATGAAAACAATGTGCCGGCAAGACTTTTTCAGGCACAGTTACTCATATCCGAGGAAAGGTACAACGAGGCGGAGTGGCTCTTGGAGCATGCCATGTCTCTGATGGAACAAAGGCAGATTGAGGACGACACCTTGCAGGCGTACTACCTGTATCTCACCACGCTGATTCACCGGGATGAAAAATATGTGAAACAGATTACCGACGAGGTAAGGCAGATATACCGGAAGCACCATACCAACTGGAGAGTGGCGTGGCTCTTGTTATATCTTGCGGAGGAGTACAATAAGTCCGCCGCCGTCACCTTATCTTTGCTGGAAAAGCAGTTTTATTACGGGTGCAGCAGTCCCATTTTGTACATAGAGGCGTTATACCTTTTGAACAACAATCCGGCGCTTTTGCGAAAACTGGACGACTTTGAGTTACAGGTGCTCGGATATGGCGCAAGGCAGCAGATTCTCGGAATGGAACTGGTGGAACAGTTATTGTATCTGACGGGAAAAGTACGGGAGTATTCGCCGGTGCTTTTAAAGACGCTGTTAAAACTGTATGAAAAGAAAAAGGATGTAAGGGTACTGCAGGAGATTTGTACCCTGTTGATAAAAGGCGGTAAGACGGAACATAAATACTTTGAGTGGTACGAGCGGGGAGTGGAAGCGCAGCTTCGCATTACGAACCTGTACGAATATTATATGATGGCGCTGGATTTGTCGGTGCCCTGCACCCTGCCGAAAATTCTGCTGATGTATTTTTCCTATCAGAATAACTTGGATTACGAACACAGCGCATACTTGTATTATTATGTGGTACGGCACCGGGACGAGATGGCGGAGCTGTACGAAAATTACGGACTGCGCATAGAGCGTTTTGTCATTGACCAAATTCAGAAGCAGCATATCAACCGCAATCTGGCAGGTCTGTACCAGACCTTTTTGACACCGGGCATGATTACGCAGGACACGGCGCGGGCGCTGACGAGGATTCTGTTTGCCCACCAGATATGGGTGGAGGATTCCAGACTGCACAAGGTGATTGTGTATCAGGCGGGCAATCTCGTACCGGAGGAGTACAGCCTGCAGGACAATACGGCATGGGTTGCCCTTTACGGGACGGACTATACGGTATTGTTTGAGGACGGCTGGGGCAACCGGTTTGCCAAAAGTGTGGATTATACGTTGGAAAAACTGATGATGCCGGGAAAATTTTTGCGCATGATAGTCAACTATGACAGGGATTGTCCGGCGTTTGATTTGTATTTGTGCGAGTCGGAGCATTATGACGTCACGGCGGAAAATGTAGAGCGTGCCATCCGTGTGGCGGGATTTGACAATATCGCCAACAATATCCGTCAGGAAATCTATCTGAGAATTTTGCAGTATTATTATGATGCGGACGATATGCGGGCGCTGGACGACTATCTTGAGCAGATTCCGTTTGAGGCGCTTACCATGTCCGAGCGCGGAACCGTGCTGCGATATATGGTGCTGCGCGGAAAATACGACACGGCGTATATGTGGCTGGAACGGTACGGTCCTTATTTTGCGGACACCAAAACGCTTGTAAGGCTGATTTCCGAAATCATGCAGCGCAATAATATGCTGGAGAACAGGGTACTTACGGCGGCTGCACTGTATGCTTTCCGAAAAGGAAAATACAACAGCACCGTGCTTTTGTATCTCACCATGTATTTTGAAGGACTGACAAAGGACATGCGGGACATCTGGAAGGCGGCAAGAGCCTTTGAGGTGGACTGTTACCGGCTGGCGGAGAAGATGATTGTGCAGATGCTTTACTCCGGCGCGTTTGTGGGAGAGAAAGCGGATGTGTTCCGCTATTATGTGTCGCAGGGAGCAAAGCAGGACGTCGAGGAGGCATTTTTGATGCAGTGCGCTTACGACTGCTTTGTGCGGGAAAAAATAACGGACAGCTATATTTTTCAGGAAATCCGTTATTCCTATCTGCGCGGGGAAGAGGTTTCCTTGGTATGTAAACTGGCGTACTTAAAATATTTTTCCGAAAATCAGGCGGAAATAGCGCCGGAGGACAAGCCTCTTATCGGAGATTTTTTAGGGGAAATGTTAGGGAAAAACATTCACCTGAATTTCTTCCGGGAATTGAAGGACTTTAGTTATCTGACAAGGGTGATGGGAGACAAGACCATTATCGAATACCGGACAAAGCCGGGCGGGAAGGCACGTATCCACTATGTGGTGATGAACGAGCGCGGCGAGGCGGCGGAATATCTGTCGGAATATATGGTGGATGTGTACGGCGGCGTGTGCTTTAAAGATTTTGTGCTGTTTTTCGGAGAGACCCTGCAGTATTACATTACGGAGGAAAACGATGGCAAGGAACAGCTTACGGAGAGCGGCAATATCCAGGAGAGCGACATTGTAAACGACAGCCACGGAAACCGCTACGAGCTGATTAACGATATGGTAATCAGCAAGACCCTGCAGGATTACGACACGCTGGACAAGCTGATGGAGGATTATTTCCGCAAAGAGAGCTGGAATAGAAAACTGTTCCGCCTGCTGTAAGAACAGAAGTGAGGGCATTTGCAATAAGGGTGCCATAAAAAACAGAAGAGACAGAAGAGACGTAAAAGACAGAAGAGCCGGGAAAGGAGGGGAGCGTCATGCTGAAACTGGGAAACGGTGAAAAATTATATGTGGGATATGATTTGGGAGACGGCTACTCGCAAATCAGTTTTTGTACCCGGACGGGAGAGGTGGAGACGCTCTCCTTGGTGGCGGGAACGGAAAATTTCAATATTCCCACCGTGCTCTGCAAGAGGGAGGGCGTCAACCAGTGGTTTTACGGCAGGGAGGCGCTTCGGTATGCGGAGAACAATCAGGGAATTTTATTGAAAAATGTGCTTTCCATGGCGGTGGACGGGGAATCGGTTCAGGTGGAGGGAAAAACATTAGACCCGGTGGCGCTTCTGACGCTGTTTGTCAAAAGAAGTCTCGGACTTTTGTCGCAGGTATCTTCCCCCGATAAAATCGACATGCTGATGTTTACCTGTGAAACGCTGAACCACCGGATGCTGGAGGTGCTGTCGCAGGTGGCGGCGGGACTGAAGCTGAAACCGGAGCAGGTATGTTTTCAGAGCCATACGGAGAGTTTCTATAATTATATGATTCATCAGCCGGAGGAATTGTGGAATTACCCGGTGCTTTTGTGTGACTATCGGGAGAACCATATCACGGTGTACCGCATGGAGTGCAATAAGCGGACAACCCCTGTTGTTGTATATATCGGCAACCGGAAGTATGCTTTCCCGGCGTATCAGCCCATGCCGGAGGCGGAGACGCTGCGCCGTGAAAAGATGGAGCGGCTGGACAGTGAATTTCTGCACCTTATGACGGATGTGTGCCAGAGCGGAATGCTGTCCGCGGTGTACCTGATTGGTGAGGACTACTCGGAGGAATGGATGAAGGAATCCCTGCGTTTTTTGTGCCGGGGGCGGAGAGTTTTTCAGGGAAACAATCTGTACAGCAAGGGAGCCTGCTACGGAATACAGGAGCGGCAGTCTGCCAGTGAGGCGGGAAAGAGCCATGTATTTTTGGGCAACGACAAGCTGAAAGCCAATGTGGGAATGAAGATTTTGCGCAGAGGCGAGGAGTCGTACTTTGCACTTTTGGATGCAGGAGTGAACTGGTTTGAGGCGGAGCAGACCATGGAATGTTATCTGCAGGACGGCAATTCCGTTGAGTTTGTGATAACTCCCCTGATTGGAAAAAAAGGAAGAGTCGTGCAGATGACGCTGGACGATTTACAGGGCAGTATCAACAGGCTGAGGGTACGGCTTTATATGAAGGAAGAGAGCAAGATGGCGGTGGAGATAACGGATTTGGGATTCGGCGAAATCCGTCCGGCAAGCTATCATTTGTGGAGAGAAGAAATCGGATTATACTAGAGGATGCGGTGAGATGATGCGTATAAGTGTCTGTGTCGGAGAATATGCAAAAATTCCATATTGTATTGCCGGACTGGAAATCCCTGTGTACTGCATGGAGGAGCTGTGTTACTGTCTGCGGGAAAATGCGTTTTTGTTGGATACAACGCTGATGGAAGATTCTCTGGTGAACTGGATTGGCGAGGAGTGCGGTTTGACGGATCTTGCACAGGAATTATATCCCATGGTCCGCAAACAGGGCTCGCTGAGCGCTTTCGTGTCACTGATTCTGGAATATGTGGGACTGTACAGCCATGACATCATCCGCAATGTGGAGCAGGTATTGAAGGAAGGTTCCGGACTCAGCGGAATGGAAAAGCGGAAGAACCAGATAGATTATCTTGTGCGGAAGGGAAAATATCCGCTGGCGGTGCACCGGTACGACATTCTCCTTTCAGGATGGCAGGAGGATGAGGGGCAGGACGCAAAACAGCCCGGATACAAGGTGAAGGCGGGAATTTTGCATAACAAGGGCGTGTCGTTGACCGGAATGATGGAATACATGGCGGCGGCGGACTGCTTTTTGGAGGCGTACGAGACAGACCGTGCCCCGGAGCATTACAGGGCATATCTGGCGGCAAAGCGCACGGGGATGAGCGAGGAGGAGTATCTGTCCTTTGTGGCGGAACAGCCGGACAGCTACGAGGAATCGCTGGAACTGGAAAAGGAAATCGAGAGAATGGAAGGGGAATTCAGGGATACGGAAGCGGGAAGAAAGCTGGCGGATTTGAGAGAATGGAGAGCCGGCGGCGACAAGCAGAAGTATTATGAGGAAGTGGAACGGATTACATGCCTGATGAAAGAAAATTATCGAAACAGCGGGGATGAGTAGGAGACCATATGGGATTTTTAGGCAGATTATTTGGAAAAAAGAAACGGGCGCAGGCTGAGGAAGAAAACTGGGAACAGATTGTATATGCCAGAGACGAAGTGGATTTCAAGGATGAGGAGCAGAGAAGCCGGTATATCACCAACTGTTTGGAGCAGATGGCGGAAGCCTCGAAGGAAATGAATCTTCTCATGGGCGAGTATTCTCTGGTAACGTCCTATCTGACGGATATGGAAGAGATTGAGGCGCTTGGAGAGAGCGAGCGGGAGGAGATTGACATGCTTGCCCGCCGTCTGGACGCGCTGGAAGGCGAGCGGGAGAGATACCGCGGCAGAAGCGTGCGCATGAAGGACGCAGAATATGACCATATGCGCAAGCAGGAGAACGAGATAGAGGAAGGAATCAAGAGAATCCGCAAGGAGGAGCAGTACGGGGAACTGGTCAAGCGGGATTTGGGACGGCTGGACAGGGAGCGCCATGCCTATGAATACCGCAGGGAAGAACTGGGAACCATTCAGACCAATCTGCGGGGAATGGCGCTTATTTTTCTGGTTGCACTGATTATCTGCCTGATTATGCTTGCTATTTTGCAGTTCGCGTTTGGAATGAACACTTACGTGGGATATTTCCTCTCTGTGATAGCGGCGGCAATCGCCATTACGGTTTTGTGTGTCAAATATATGGATGCGGACAGGGAGTACGGAAAGGTTCAGAACGCTATCCGCAAGCTGATTCAGTTACAGAACAAGGTCAAAATCCGCTATGTCAATAATGTGCATCTGCTGGATTATCTCTATATGAAATACAATACGGACAGCGGCGACAGACTGGAAAAGAGATGGCAGATTTACCAGCAGGAAAAGGAAGAGAGAAAGCAGTATGCCGAGGCGGAGGCAAAGACGGACTATTACAGCAGACAGCTGGTGGAGAAGCTGTCCAATTACCGGGTGGCGGACCCTGGACGCTGGGTGCATCAGGCAAAGGCACTGTTGGATAAGAGGGAAATGGTGGAGATTCGCCACGAACTGATTCAGCGCAGGCAGGCTTTGAGAAAACAGATGGATTACAATAAAGATGTGGCGGCAACCGCAAAAAATGAAATTATGGATGTGGCTAACCAGTATCCCGCCTATGCAAAAGAAATTCTGGACATGGTAGAACGCTATGACAGTGGGATATAGCTGATTTTTCCCAATGCGGGAAAGGGCATATTCTGAAAAAGGGATTGATTTTTTTTGTCAAATCTGTTTATCTATTTAGTGGAATGTTTTTATATTCAGATACAGCGCGTGGTGTAGCGCAGAAATGAGGAGAATATGAGTATGCAGGAATTGAAACCAATCAAAGAAGGCAAGGTACGCGAAATTTATGACAATGGAGACAGCCTGATTATGGTGGCAACTGACAGAATCAGTTGTTTCGACGTGATTCTGAAAAACATTGTGACCAAAAAGGGAACGGTTCTGACCCAGATGTCCAAGTTTTGGTTTGACTTGACAAGCGACATCATTCCCAACCACATGATTTCCGTAGATGTAAAGGATATGCCTGAATTTTTCAGACAGCCGAAATTCGACGGCAACAGCATGATGTGCAGAAAGCTGAATATGCTTCCCATCGAGTGCATTGTCCGTGGATACATAACCGGAAGCGGCTGGGCAAGCTATCAGGAAAACGGAACGGTATGCGGAATCAGACTTCCCGAAGGATTGAAAGAATCCGATAAGCTGCCGGAGCCTATTTATACCCCTTCCACAAAGGCAGAGATTGGCGACCATGACGAAAATATTTCCTATGAGCAGAGTGTGGAGTATTTGGAAAAGCGCTTCCCCGGAAAGGGTGAGGAGTATGCGGCAAAGCTGCGCGATTACACCATTGCTATCTATAAAAAATGTGCGGACTATGCTTTGACGAAGGGTATCATTATTGCAGATACCAAGTTTGAGTTTGGCTTGGACGAGGACGGAAACATTGTTCTCGGTGACGAGGTGCTGACACCCGATAGTTCCCGTTTCTGGCCGGTAGAGGGCTATGAACCCGGACACGGACAGCCTTCCTTTGACAAGCAGTTCGCCCGTGACTGGCTGAAAGCAAATCCCGGAAACAACTGGGAGCTGCCGGAGGAAATTGTACAGAAGACAATCGACAAATATCTTCAGGCATATGAACTTCTGACCGGCAAAAAGATTTCTCTGTAAATAAGAAATGTAACTTCATTAAGATGGACAAAGGCGTCCGAACCCGAAGGGATTCGTGCGCCCTTTGCCCGGATATGAATATGGGTGGTACGATGAATCGGGGGAGGACTTTCGGATTTGGGAAAGGTATGGTAAATCAGTGACCGAAAATATCTATATTCAAACAGAAAACAACGATAAACTTAAGGAAGAATGCGGCGTCTTCGGTGTGTACGATTTTGACGGAAAAGATGTGGCATCCACCATATACTACGGTCTTCTGGCATTACAGCACAGAGGACAGGAAAGCTGCGGTATCGCAGTCAGCGATACAAGCGGCCCGAAAGGGAAAGTGCTGAGCAGCAAGGATATGGGACTGGTGAACGAGGCATTCACCCCGGAGCATCTGGAGAAATTAAAAGGCAACATCGGCGTTGGGCATGTGCGGTATTCCACGGCAGGCGGTTCTACCAGAGAAAATGCCCAGCCCTTAGTCATTAATTATGTAAAAGGGGCGCTGGGACTGGCACACAACGGAAACTTGATTAATACACCCGAACTACGGCAGGAGCTTGCCTATACGGGCGCTATTTTCCAGACAACCATTGACTCGGAGGTTATTGCCTATTATATCGCCAGAGAACGATTGAACAGCAAATCCGTTGAGGAGGCTGTCGGACGTACCATGGGCAAAATCAAGGGTGCGTACTCTCTGGTAATTATGTCTCCGAGAAAGTTAATCGGAGCGAGAGACCCCTACGGCTTCAAACCTCTTTGTATCGGAAAGCGGGACAACACGTATCTCTTGGCAAGCGAAAGCTGCGCACTGGATACGGTGGGAGCTACTTTTGTCAGGGATGTGCTGCCGGGCGAAATCGTAACCATTTCGCCGGACAAGGGAATCCAGTCGGATATGAGCCATGCGCTGAAACCCGAACAGGTGGCGCGCTGTGTATTCGAGTATATCTATTTTGCAAGACCCGACAGTATCATTGACGGGGTCAGTGTCTATCATTCCCGCATTATGGCGGGGAAATACCTTGCCATGGATTCACCGGTGGACGCCGATTTGGTGGTGGGAGTACCGGAGTCCGGAAACTGTGCCGCACTGGGATATTCCTTACAGTCCGGCATTCCCTACGGAACGGCTTTTGTAAAAAATGCCTATGTGGGACGAACCTTTATCAAACCCAAGCAAAAAGCGCGGGAGAGCAGTGTGCAGGTCAAATTAAATCCCATTCGTGAGGCGGTGGAGGGAAAACGTATTATTATGATAGATGATTCCATTGTCCGGGGAACGACCTCGGACCGCATTGTGCGGATGCTTCGGGAGGCAGGAGCGAAGGAAGTGCATATGAGGGTCAGCTCGCCGCCCTTTTTATGGCCCTGCTATTTTGGTACGGATGTACCGGCGAGAGAGCAGTTGATTGCGTATAACCGGACCATTCAGGAAATCGGTGATATTATCGGAACGGATTCACTGGATTATCTGAGAGTGGAAAGACTTGAGGAGATTGTAAACGGTCTGGGTATCTGCAAGGGGTGCTTTACGGGAAAATATCCCATGGAGCCTCCGAAAGAAGATATTCGCGGTGAATTTGAAAAATAAAAAATGAGGAGAACGGAAAATGAGTACAGACAGATATGTAAGCCCTTTATCAGAGAGATATGCCAGCAAGGAAATGCAGTATATTTTCTCCCCGGACATGAAATTCCGTACATGGAGAAAATTGTGGATTGCATTGGCTGAGACGGAGAAGGAACTGGGATTGTCCCAGAACGGAAAGCCTGTCATTACGGATGAGCAGATTGAAGAACTGAAAGCGCATGCGGAGGACATTAATTATGAGGTGGCAAAGGCACGCGAGAAAGAGGTTCGTCATGATGTCATGAGCCATGTGTATGCTTACGGACAGCAGTGCCCCAAGGCAGCGGGAATCATTCACTTAGGCGCAACCTCCTGTTATGTGGGAGACAATACGGACATTATCGTTATGACGGAAGCACTGAGACTGGTGAAAAAGAAGCTGATTAACGTAATGAAGGAACTGGCGGATTTCGCTGACAAGTATAAGGCACAGCCCACACTGGCATTTACTCATTTTCAGCCTGCACAGCCTACCACGGTAGGAAAAAGAGCGACACTGTGGTTACAGGAGTTCTCTTTGGATTTGGAAGATTTAAATCATGTTCTTGACAATATGAAGCTGCTCGGTTCCAAGGGAACCACCGGCACACAGGCGTCTTTTTTAGAGCTCTTTAACGGAGATCAGGAGACCATTGATAAGATTGACCCCATGATTGCCGCAAAGATGGGCTTTAAGGAGTGCTATCCCGTGTCCGGACAGACCTATTCCAGAAAGGTTGATACAAGAGTAGCAAATGTTCTGGCGGGAATTGCGGCTTCCGCACACAAAATGAGCAACGACATTCGTCTGCTGCAGCATTTGAAGGAAGTGGAGGAGCCGTTTGAAAAGAGCCAGATTGGGTCTTCTGCCATGGCTTACAAGAGAAACCCCATGAGAAGCGAGAGAATTGCTTCCCTGTCCAGATATGTGATGGTGGATGCACTGAACCCTGCCATTACTTCCGCAACCCAGTGGTTTGAGAGAACTCTGGATGATTCCGCAAATAAGCGTCTGTCCATTCCTGAAGGATTTCTTGCCATTGACGGTATTCTGGATTTGTGCCTGAACGTGGTGGACGGACTGGTGGTATACCCCAAGGTAATTGAGAAACATATGATGAGTGAGCTGCCTTTTATGGCAACGGAAAATATTATGATGGATGCCGTGAAGATGGGCGGCAACCGTCAGGAGCTTCACGAGCGCATCCGCGAGCTTTCCATGGAAGCGGGACGCAATGTGAAGGTGGAAGGAAAGGACAACAACCTTTTGGAGCTGATTGCGGCAGACCCTGCTTTCAATATGTCTCTGGAAGATTTGAAGAAGAGCATGGAGCCTTCTAAATATATCGGACGTTCCAAGGAACAGGTGGACGCATTCCTAACCAAAGTGATTCGCCCCATTTTGGAGGAGAACAAAGATTTACTGGGTGTAAAAGCAGAGATTAACGTTTAGGAGAAGCAAAGACATGGGTGGTTTTTTTGGAGTGGCATCAAAGCAGGACTGCGTATTTGACCTGTTTTTCGGAACAGACTATCATTCCCATTTAGGAACGAGACGTGCGGGAATGGCGGTTTACAGTAAGGAAGAGGGATACAACCGGGCAATTCACAATATTGAGAATGCTCCGTTCCGTACCAAATTTGACAAAGATGTAAATGAGATGCGGGGGAATTTCGGAATCGGCTGTATTTCGGATTATGAGCCCCAGCCCTTGATGGTGCGTTCCCATCACGGCACCTTTGCCATCACGACGGTGGGAAAGATTAACAACATGGACGCCATTTTGAAGGATATTTTTGCGAAAGGCCACTCCCATTTTCTGGAGATGAGCGGCGGCGATATTAATGCTACGGAACTGGTGGCGGCAATCGTAAACCAGAAGGACAATCTGGTGGAAGGCTTGCAGTACGCACAGGAAATTATCGACGGTTCCATGACCATTCTGATTATGACTCCCAAGGGGATTTATGCGGCGAGAGACAAAATGGGAAGGACACCGGTCGCCATTGGCAAAAAGGAGGGAGCATGCTGTGTTTCCTTCGAGAGCTTTGCTTACCTGAATCTGGGTTATACTCCGGTCAGGGAACTAGGACCCGGAGAAATTGTGGTGGTGGAGCCGGACGGAGTACATACGCTGGTGAACCCCGGAAAAGAAATGAAAATCTGTACGTTTTTGTGGGTTTACTACGGCTATCCGTCATCCTCCTACGAGGGTATCAGTGTAGAGCAGATGCGCTATAACTGCGGTTCCCTGCTGGCGGAAAGAGACAATGTGAAGCCGGATATTGTGGCGGGAGTCCCCGATTCCGGAACAGCCCATGCCATCGGATACGCAAACCGTTCGGGAATTCCGTTTTCCAGACCGTTTATCAAGTATACGCCGACCTGGCCGCGCTCCTTTATGCCGACCATTCAGACACAGAGAAATCTGATTGCCAAGATGAAACTGATTCCGGTACATGATTTGATTCAGGACAAGAGTCTGCTTCTGATAGACGACTCTATCGTGCGTGGAACCCAGCTTCGGGAGACTACGGAATTTTTGTATCAGAGCGGCGCAAAAGAGGTGCATATCCGCCCGGCATGTCCTCCGCTTTTGTACGGCTGTAAGTATCTGAACTTCTCCCGTTCCTCTTCCGAGATGGATTTGATTACCAGACGTGTCCTTAAGGAGATGGAGCAGGAGGGCAGACAGATTGATTTGAAGGATTACGTGAACCCGGATACCCCGGAATACGCAGAGATGGTGGAACGGATTGGAAAGCAGCTTAATTTCACCAGCCTGAGATTCAACCGTCTGGACGATATGATTGAATCTGTCGGAATCGGACGGGACAAACTGTGTACCTACTGCTGGGACGGCAGAGAATAAGGCAACTTGAAATAAGTTAAATTTATAACACATATAAAATTTATTGAATTTACTTATGAATACAAATGTTGTATAGTATAGTAAGAGATGCGGTTACGGAGAAAACACAGAATTTCCGCAGACTGTACAAAATATGTGTTTCTACCGCGTCCTGCGGTAAAGAATGGAGGATAAAATGGTTAAAGCAGTTGTAGGCGCTAACTGGGGTGACGAAGGAAAGGGTAAGATTACAGATATGATGGCTGAGAAAGCGGACATTATCGTGCGTTTTCAGGGCGGTGCCAATGCAGGTCATACCATTGTAAACAATTACGGTAAATTTGCACTTCATACACTTCCTTCCGGTGTGTTTTATAATCATACCACCAGCATTATCGGTAACGGCGTGGCATTGAATATTCCTTTGCTTTTCAAGGAAATTAAGTCTATCACGGACAGAAATGTTCCCATGCCCAAGATCCTGGTGTCCGACCGTGCCCAGATTGTAATGCCCTATCATATTCTCTTTGACCAGTATGAGGAGGAGAGACTGGGAGGCAAATCCTTTGGCTCCACGAAGTCGGGAATTGCTCCTTTCTACTCTGATAAATATGCAAAAATCGGTTTCCAGGTGAGTGAACTTTTTGACGAGGAATTGTTAAAAGAAAAGGTAGAGCGTGTCAGCCAGACCAAGAACGTGCTGTTAGAGCATTTGTATCACAAGCCCCTGATTGACACTGCAGAACTTTTGAATACCCTGCATGAATACCGTGACATGGTAGCTCCTTATGTGTGCGACGTTTCCGCATTTTTGGATAAGGCATTGAAGGAGGGCAAGACAGTTCTCTTAGAGGGACAGCTCGGAACCATGAAAGACCCTGACCACGGAATTTATCCCATGGTTACTTCTTCCTCCACCTTGGCAGCATACGGTGCCATCGGTGCTGGACTTCCTCCTTATGAAATCAAGGAGATTGTAACGGTATGTAAGGCATATTCTTCCGCAGTGGGAGCAGGTGCGTTTGTATCGGAAATCTTCGGAGAGGAAGCAGATGAGCTGCGCCGCCGCGGTGGTGATGGCGGAGAGTACGGTGCAACCACAGGACGTCCCAGACGTATGGGCTGGTTTGACTGTGTGGCTTCCAAATATGGCTGCCGTTTGCAGGGAGCAACGGACGTGGCATTTACGGTGCTGGATGCACTCGGTTATCTGGACGAAATCCCGGTATGTGTCGGTTACGAGATTGACGGTGAGGTGACAACCGATTTCCCTGTTACTTATAAACTGGAAAAAGCAAAGCCGGTTCTGAAAAAACTGCCCGGATGGAAATGTGACATCAGAGGCATTAAGAACTACGACGAATTGCCTGAGAACTGCAGAAAGTATGTTGAGTTCGTGGAAGAGCAGATTGGTTATCCCATTACCATGGTGAGCAACGGTCCCGGACGTGACGACATTATTTACAGAGAAAGTCCTTTGAAAAAATAATGTGAGAGTGATACCCCTTCGCTGATGCGGCGGGGGATCTTGTGTATTACGGGAGGAAATGTCTGTGATTATCAGCAATCTGGAATATTTCAAGGTCTTTTATTATGTGGCGGGACTTGGAAGTGTGACAAAGGCGGCGGAGGAGCTTGCGGTTTCACAGCCGGCGGTCAGTCAGGCATTGAAACAATTAGAAAAACAAATGGGGGTTCCCCTGCTTTATCGCGCATCCAGAGGAATCCGGCTCACAGGGGAAGGACAGCTTCTTTACGATTATGTGCGACAGGGCTATGAACAGATGGAACTGGGTGTGAAAAAGGTTCGGGAAATGCAGAATTTGGAGTCCGGGGAAATCCGCATTGGCGCCAGTGATATGACGCTGCAGTATTATCTGCTCCCGTATCTGGAACAGTTCCACGAAAAGTATCCGGCAATCAAAGTGACGGTGACAAACGCACCTACACCGGAAACTTTAACGTTTCTGCGGGAGGGTAAGATTGATTTTGGAGTGGTAAGTACCCCATTTTCGGAGGCGGAGGGACTTAAGGTGACGCCTGTCCGGGAAATTGAGGACGTGTTTGTGGCGGGGCGGCGTTTCCTTCCCTATAAAAACAGGACGCTGGATTTTCAGGAACTGGAAAAGCTGCCGCTTATCTGTCTGGAACACAATACCAGCACAAGACGCTATATGGACGAATTTCTTTCGCAGAACGGCGTGGAGATTCAGCCGGAGTTTGAACTGGCAACCAGTGATATGATTGTGCAGTTTGCCCTCCGCTCACTGGGGGTGGGAAGCGTGGTAAAGGATTTTGCCAAGGAATATGTGGAGTCGGGACTGCTGTTTGAACTTCGCTTTAATAAAATGATCCCCAAACGACAATTCTGTGTAGTGGAAAATACGAAGGTGCCCTTGTCGGCAGCTTCAGCGAAGCTGTTGGAGATTATGGAACTTGCCGGAAAACAGGGGTAGAGGAAGAAGGAAAGGAAAAGAGTAAGATGGCAATTAAAAATATAATTTTTGATATTGGAAATGTTCTGACGGATTTCAGGTGGAAGGAATTCCTGTATGACAAAGGTTTTGATGAGGCAATGGTGGAGCGGATTGCCAAGGCTACCGTGTACAGCCCGGTCTGGTGTGAGTACGACAGGGGAGTGTGGACGGACGAACAGATTATGGACGGTTTTGTAAAGAATGACCCGGAAATCGGAGATAAGTTACATCGTGCTTTTGATGATTTTAAGGAACTGGTAACGATTCGGGAGTATGCAATTCCGTGGCTGAAAGAATTGAAAGCGAAAGGATATAAGCTGTTTTACCTGTCCAACTTTTCCCATAAAGCGGAAACGGAGTGCGCGGATTCTCTGGCATTCATACCCTGTATGGACGGCGGAATCCTGTCTTACCGGGATAAGCTGATTAAACCGGACGCCGCCATCTACGAACTGCTGTTATCCCGCTATGGACTGAAAGCGGAGGAGAGCGTTTTTCTGGACGATACGGCAGTCAATGCAGAGGCGGCAAGGCAGATAGGGATTCATGCCATCTGTTTTAAGAGCAAAGAACAGGCGGAAAAGGAACTTGCGGATTTGGGCGTTATTTAAGTCCGCCGTCCTCCGCATTTTCCCCATCGGGTGTCTGCCCGGATAAGATTTCCTGCAGCTTTTCGTCGGAAATGTGGTCTTTGCCGCCGATATTAAAATCGGCAATAGTGGCTTTCCCTGTGAGTTTGCCGTACATCCAGGTGTACACCCAGATAATCAGGGGAACCACGAAGGTGGCAAGGAGGCAGATTCCGAACATGGTGCCGGAAAACGGGGTGTCAATGATTGCCATAATGAGAGTGACCACATACAGCAGCACTAAAAGCACGATTCCAATAATGGCGGCAATTCGTCTGTGGTCCATACGGCTTTTGGTCTGGGGATTTTGAGTCTGACCTTGGTTCTGTTCCCTCTGCTGATTTTTAGTTTCATTCCGGCCTTGATTTTGGTTCTTATTTTGATTCATTTGGTTCTGATTCATAAAATCCTCACTTTTCTTGTATGTAACTGAGTTATAGTTGCAGTAATGTCCGGTTCTCTCTTTTTCATAAAAAATTTTCAGAATATGTATAAGGGGAAGAATCGGTGGCATACTACTACTATCATTGGAACCCCCTCCTTTGATAGAACCAAGGATAAAAATAATACTTAATCCTCCCCTTGAAAAATCCCGGACTCGCAAAGGTGCCTGTCTGGGGTTTTTTGTATGGAAAAATTCTTAAAAACCTTCCTTGCGGCGCCGTAACCGTAACTCCCGGCGTTTCAGGGCGCTTTCCCATTCCATCTGTTCTGCCGGGTCATCCGGATTTAACAGAAGCGGCGGTACTTCGGCGGGCTTGCCGTCCTCACCCATATTTACCATGACAAAATAGGCACGGTTGATGGGATGGCGAGTACCGTCCGGGTTTTCCTTATAGGTGTCCACTCTGACCTCCATGGAGGTGTGCCCCACATAGGTGACACGTCCGATTAAAACAAGGACGTCATTTAAAAAGGCTCCGGCTTTGAACTGGAGATTGTCGATAGCTGCCGTGGTGGCATTGTGACCGCAGTGCCTTCTCGCGGTGGCGCCGGCAACTTCGTCCACCCATTTCAAGAGCTGACCGCCGAAAAGCCGCCCGAATCCGTTAATGTCCGGGTAGATGACGACGCGAATCTGTTCGGTAATTGAATCTGTAACTTTTTTCGGTTCCATTTTTATCCACATTTCTGCGCACGTTCTTTGTGCATAGCGAGTTTGTGTCAAGTGCGCGCAGACACAAATCTCGTGATTGAAAAATTTTATTTTTCAATCTTATCCTTCTTCCGTTGTTTCTCTCTGTGAGAAACGATATAAAAACAGTTTAGTACAGATGTCCTTTTTTGACAAGAGGAATGATTCTTTCTGCAATTTTCTGTTGTCTAAAATGCCAATCTGTTATATACTATCAGATATGAAAATGAATATGCCGCTATCTTTTGGCGGTAATTATAATGAGAATAAGGATGGGATTATTATGGCATTATTAGAGCAGTGGAGAAATGTTGCATATAACGAGGAGACAGGCAAAGCAGAGCTTCAGAAACTCTGGGCAAACTATTTTCAGGAAGAAAAGGGAATCTACGCACAGCTTTTGAAAAAACCGGATGAAGTGGTAAAGGGAACCGTGAAAGAATTAGCGGACAAGTATGGCGTAAGCATTATGACCATGACCGGATTTTTGGACGGTATTGACGAGAGCCTTGTAGAGCCTAACCCGATTGAGGAGATGGACGAGAACACCGAGGTAAATCTTGGTTTTGACAAGGCACGTCTGTACAAGAACATGGTAGCTGCAGAGGCAGACTGGCTGTATAATCTGGAAGAGTGGAACGATATTTTCGATGAGGAGACCAGAAAAGAACTCTACAAAGAGCAGAAATCTTCCACTACCATTGTAAAGGACAAGAAGGTATACCCCAATGACCCCTGTCCTTGCGGAAGCGGTAAAAAGTATAAGAAATGCTGTGGCAGAAAATAAATAGAAGCTGCCGGAGCGGTCTGGCAATGTACAGGATAGAGAACAGAGAGTTTTCCGGGAGAGAAGTCTCTGTTCCTTTTTCTTTTCGGAAAGGAGAATATCTTATGAAAATGTTGAAAGAAATGAAGTGGGACGCACTGCTGCAGGGAATTCTTTACATTGTGCTCGGAGCAGCGGCACTGATAATTCCGGAGACAATGGAGAAGACTCTGGGTTATCTGATTGGAATTGTACTGATACTGGTTGGAGCGGTATCCATGGTCTGCTATCTGCTTAGGGACGCGCACCAGAATTACTACCACAATGATTTTGTCTACGGTTTGGTAGGGATTGTGATAGGTTGCGCAGTGCTCTATAAAGTGGAGCTGATGATTTCACTGATTCCCTTTATTCTGGGAATGCTGGTACTGGCAAGCGGCTGTACAAAGCTGCAGGATGTCATTGACATGAAGCGGATGGAGTACGGCAACTGGGTGATTATGCTGATTCTTGCCGTTATCAACCTGATTTTGGGAATTTTGCTGATTTGCAATCCCTTTGAGGCTGCCACCGTGCTGTTCCAGATTATCGGAATCGGACTGGTGTTCAGCGGACTGACGGACTGCGTGGTGACAATCTATTTTGCCCGGAAAATAGGAAATTACTTAAAAGAGCAGGCTGCGGTGGAAACCACTTTTGCAGAGGTTGAGGAAGAAACCGCACAGGATCATACGGAAGAATAAAGCATACATTGCGATTCATACATAAAGGAGTATAGCGTTGAATATTGCATCATTTTTAGTGCCCAAGGTGGAGGTATCCTATCTGCGGAAGGATATGACAATCAGACAGGGACTTGAAAAATTAAAAAGAAGCGGCTATGCGGCGATTCCCGTCATTGACGAGGAAGACCGGTATGTGGGGGCAATCAGCGAGGGTGATTTTTTGTGGAATATTCTGGAGCACAATCAGTTTCTGGATGACATTACCATGAAAAAGTTAGAGTACATGACGCTGGGGGATATTATCCAGAGCGGAAAGGTCAGTCCGGTTTGTATCGATACGGATATGGAGCAGCTGCTCGGACAGGCGCAGATGCAGAACTTTGTGCCGGTTATCGACGACAGGGGCATTTTTATCGGAATTATTACCAGAAGTGATATTATCAAATATTTTGTAAAGAAGCAGCTGGACAGTGCGGAAGGCTTGTAGGCGCACATTTTGACTTTATTTATGAAAAAATATATAATGGGATAAAATGGTTTTAGGAAAGAAAGGATGCGTGCGGATTATGAAAAAACTGGAAGAGTACGTCAGAACAATACCGGATTTTCCGGAGAAGGGAATTATGTTCCGGGATGTGACAAGTGTATTGCAGGATGCGGATGGACTGCATTTGGCGATTGATACCATGGAGGATTTGGTAAAAGACTTGGATTACGATGTGGTAGTGGGACCGGAATCCCGTGGATTTATTTTCGGAACTCCTATTGCATACAATAACAGAAAGCCCTTTGTACTGATTCGCAAAAAGGGTAAACTTCCCTGTGAGACAGTGGCTATGACCTATGATTTGGAGTACGGTCAGGCAACTATCGAAATGCACAAGGACAGTATCAAACCCGGACAGAAGGTTCTGATTGTGGACGATTTGATTGCAACAGGCGGAACCACAGAGGCTATGATTAAACTGATTGAATCTTTAGGCGGCAAGGTTGTCGGCGTGGTTGTGCTGATGGAGCTGGCAGGTCTGAAAGGACGCGAGCGCATTGCCGGATACAGACTGGATTCGGCGATTTGCTATCCCGGAAAATAAAAAGAGCTTTTATAAAGAGTGAGAATTTATGACAGAAGAAAAGAAAGATGTCATTTTTGATGATGGGAAAATGAATGAGGCGCAGGAATTTGTGAATCCGGATGAGTTATATCGGGAGCTTATTCAGCGTGTGCGGAAATATCACCCAAGCGATGATATTTCCATGATTGAGAAAGCCTATAAAGTTGCCGGCGAGGCACACAAAAACCAGTTCCGCAAATCCGGGGAACCGTATATTATCCACCCGTTAAATGTGGCAATTATCCTTGCAGACCTTGAGCTGGATAAGGAAACCATTGTTGCCGGAATCCTCCATGACGTCGTGGAGGACACGGTGATGACGGACGAGGATTTGAGACGGGAATTCGGCGAAGATGTGGCACAGCTGGTGGACGGCGTGACAAAGCTGGAGAAAATTCCGCTCTCCGGCGGGGTGGAACAGTCAGATGCAAAGTTGGAAATGCAGGCGGAAAATCTGCGTAAAATGTTTCTTGCTATGGCAAAGGACATCCGCGTGATTATGATTAAGTTAGCAGACCGTCTGCATAATATGAGAACTCTGAAATATAAGACACCGGAGAGTCAGCAGAGAATCGCCAAGGAAACCTTGGAGATTTATTGTCCCATCGCACAGAGACTCGGTATCAGCAAGATTAAGGTAGAACTGGATGATTTATCTTTAAAATATCTGGAGCCGGATATTTACTATGATTTAGTGGATAAAATTGCCGTGCGCAAAAGCGTGCGGGAAAAGTATATTCAGGGAATCGTGGATGAGGTCAGCGAACACATTGCCAATGCGGGTATCAAGGCGAAGGTGGACGGACGCGTCAAACACTTTTTCAGTATTTATAAGAAAATGAAAAACCAGCACAAGACGCTGGATCAGATTTACGACTTGTTTGCCGTGCGTATAATTGTGGATACCGTGAAGGACTGTTATGCGGCGCTGGGTGTGATTCATGAAATGTATAAACCCATTCCCGGACGTTTTAAGGATTATATTGCCATGCCCAAAGCAAATATGTACCAGTCCCTCCACACCACGCTAATCGGAAGCAACGGACAGCCCTTTGAGGTGCAGATTCGTACCTTTGAAATGCACAAGGCTGCGGAATATGGTATTGCGGCGCACTGGAAGTACAAGGAAGCATCCGACGGCAAGAAGGTGGAGACACAGGAGGAGGAAAAACTGGTATGGCTGCGCCAGATTCTGGAGTGGCAGCGGGATATGTCCGACAACAAGGAATTCATGAATCTGTTAAAGAACGATTTGGACTTGTTCTCGGACAGCGTATACTGCTTTACGCCTACCGGTGAGGTGAAGAACCTTCCTGCCGGTTCCACACCCATTGATTTTGCTTACAGTATTCACTCTGCTGTGGGAAATAAGATGGTGGGAGCGAGAGTAAACGGCAAGCTGGTTACCATTGATTACGAAATCAAAAACGGCGACCGGATTGAAATTATCACTTCGCAAAACTCGAAAGGTCCCAGCCGGGACTGGCTGAATGTGGTCAAGAGTACACAGGCAAAGAATAAGATTAACCAGTGGTTTAAGGCGGAATTAAAAGAGGATAATATTTTCAAGGGAAAGGATTTGCTGGCAAATTACTGCAAGTCCAAATCCATTAATCAGTCCGCACTGATGGTTCCCGCATATATGGATGTGGTGATGAGAAAGTATGGATTCCGGGACTGGGATTCCGTGCTTGCGGCGATTGGACACGGTGCCCTGAAAGAAGGGCAGATTGTCAACAAAATGCAGGAGCTCTATGAGAGAGACCACAAAAAGGAACTGAGCAACGAGGAAGTTTTGGCAAGCATTGCGGAGGCTTCCGCAGCACAGACCGGAAAGCCCGCCGCCATGAAATCCAAGAGCGGAATCGTGGTGAAGGGAATTGCGGATTTGTCCGTGAGATTTTCCAAATGCTGTTCGCCGGTACCGGGGGATGAAATTGTAGGTTTTGTCACCAGAGGAAGAGGGATTTCCATTCACCGAACGGACTGCATTAATATCCTGAATCTGCCGGAAATGGACCGCTCCAGATTGATTGATGCGGAATGGCAGGCTCCGGAAAATGCCGAGACGGAGAAATATACGGCGGAGATTAAAATCTTTGCCAATAACCGAAACGGTCTCTTGGCGGATATTTCCAAGGCGCTTACGGAGAAAAATATTAACATTCTCAGTATGAACACACGAACCAGCAAGCAGGGACTGGCTACCCTGCAGACTACTTTTGAAATCCGCAGCCGTGAGGAACTGAATCGTGTGATTGATAAGATTCGCGGAATTGAAAGTGTCATTGATATAGAAAGGACAACCGGCTGATGTCAGAATTAAAAATCGGACGCATGGTACTGGGAATGTACCAGACAAACTGCTATTTTTTATACAGGACGGGAACACAGGAAGCGATTGTGGTAGACCCGGCAGACCACGGGGACAAGATTGCGGATGCTTTGAAGCGCAATGGATTTCATGTGGCGGGAATCCTCATTACCCATGGACATTTTGACCATATCTGGGGATGCGAGGCGCTGAAAGAGGCAGCAAATGCGGATGCGAAAGAAAGAGGAGCGGAGCCGGTAAAGGTATATGCCTGTGGGGCGGAGCGTGCGCTCCTTCTCGATACCCACATGAATGTTTCCGCGCAGATGCACAGACCGTGCAGCGTGGAAGCTGATGTGTATGTGAAGGACGGCGATGAGATTACCATAGCGGGAATTACCTGCAAAGTCATTGCAACACCGGGACACACGGAAGGCGGCTGCTGTTACTATTTTGCGGAGGCCGGAATTTTAGTGTGCGGGGATTCGCTGTTTCAGGAATCCGTGGGACGCTCGGATTTTCCCACGGGAAGCGGCAGTGCGCTGATTCGCTCCATAAAAGAAAAACTGTTTCCTTTGCCGGATGACACACTGGTTTATCCCGGACACGGTGACAGCACAACCATAGGGCACGAAAAGAAATACAATCCGTTCTGTGTATAGAATCGGTTGAGCAGTTGGGAGTTAAAATGCTTGTAGTAGAGATTAACAGAGCAAATTTTGAATATGATGTACATTCCATCGTAAAGGCGTTTTATGCGGAGGAACAGGTGACGGTACTCACACCGCAGACCGGCGAGGACAAGAGGGCAAAGTTAACGGAAAATGTTGCGATTGCCATAGAATTAAAAGACGATGGAGCGGCAGTTAAAATCGCACAGGATGAATATGAGTGGGAATGGAACCGTGAGGAAGTCTACAAGGATGGCTTTAAGCGGTTCCTTTATCGTACCCTGTGTCAGGTGACGGAAAAAACATTGCCATGGGGGAATCTCACCGGGATTCGTCCCACTAAAATTGCATATGGAATGTTGGAAGAAGGAAAAACGCAACAGGAGATTCTGGATTTTTACGAGAAAGAACATTATGTGAGCAGGGAAAAAGCTAAGCTCAGCATTGATATAGCGGAACGTGAGAGAAAACTGCTTGCAAATGTACATTACCGGAACGGTTACAGCTTATATATCGGAATCCCGTTCTGCCCGACCACCTGCCTGTATTGTTCTTTTACGTCCTACCCTATAGCGGGATACCGCAAAATGGTAGATTCCTATGTGGATGCGGTTATCCGGGAAATGGAGTATGTGTCGGAGACTTTCAAAGATAAGATATTGGACAGCGTGTATATCGGCGGGGGAACCCCCACCACATTGGAGGCGGAGCAGTTAGACAGGCTGATAGGCAGCCTGAAAAGTCTGTTTGATTTTTCCACGGTACAGGAGTTTACGGTGGAGGCAGGACGCGCGGACAGTATTACAGAGGAAAAGCTGAAGGTGCTGCATTGCCATGGTGTGAGCCGCATTTCCGTCAATCCGCAGACCATGAAGCAGGAGACACTGGACGCTATCGGCAGAAAGGCAAGCGTGGAACAGGTGCTTGCGGCATACAAACTTGCAAGAGAAGTGGGATTTGACAATATCAATATGGATTTGATACTGGGGCTTCCGGGAGAACTGGAGGCAGATGTGCAGAATACCATCGATAAAGTGGTGGAACTAAGTCCGGACAGCCTGACGGTACATTCCCTTGCCATAAAACGAGCGTCTAAACTGAATCAGTGGATTCAGGAAAACGGCGTCTCCATGCTGCACAACACGGACGAGACCATGCGGATAGCGGCGGAGGGAGCAGGAAGGCTCGGCATGAACCCCTATTACCTGTATCGCCAGAAAAATATGTCCGGCAATTTTGAAAATGTGGGATATGCCAGACCGGGAAAACTGGGACTGTATAATATTCTGATTATGGAGGAGAAACAGACAATCGTGGCTCTGGGCGCGGGAAGCATTACTAAGAGAGTCTTTCCGGATGGAAGGATTGAAAGATGCGACAATGTGAAGGATGTGGGATTGTATATCGATAAGATTGAGGAAATGATACAGCGCAAACAGCAGTTATTCTCAGAAGAATAGCTGGATTTTCAATAAAATAGTATAACATGTTATGGAAAAATGAGTACAACAAAACCGCACAGGTGCAACAAGTTGTTACTCGTGACAGTAACATGGAAACCAAAGGACATTTCTAATTACTTAGGAATGTCCCTTTTTCGCTTTCTAATTGTCGTACAAGAACTAGGCAGTTCATCTATACTTGTTTTATGCACAAGACAAAAATGACCGAAAATCGTTCTGCACACAAGACAAAAATGACTATAAAGTGTTCTGTGGAAAAACATATGTATGAAAAATAAAAATCTCCGTACACCAACTGCCAAAGAAATTGCAGCTACACAATATCTCTTTATATAATTCCCCTTTACAAATAAACGTTCGTTTACTATACTGAAAATGTAAACGAACGTTTACACAGGAGGTGATTACAATGGGCAACACGAAGGAAGATATTTTACTTGCATCGCTTCAGCTGTTTTCAAGGGACGGATATGAGGCGGTGTCGGTCAGCCAGATAGCGGGAGAGCTTGGCATGACGAAGGGAGCTTTGTACAGACACTATCAGAACAAGAGAGACATTTTTTTGCATATAGTCAAACGAATGGAGGAAAAGGACTCCGAGCAGGCGGAGGGGTATGATATGCCGGAAGGTCAGGTAAGTGATATGCCTGAAAAGTATCAGAAAGCATCTGTGGCAGATTTTATAGGTTACAGTAAATCCATGTTTACCTATTGGACGGAGGATGATTTTGCCTCTTCTTTCCGGAAAATGCTTACACTGGAGCAGTTTCGAAATGATGAGATGCAGGAGCTGTATCAGCAGTATCTGGTTGCCGGTCCGGCAGGATATGTGAAGGATTTGTTTGAAAGCATGGGCATGGAAAACGCCGGGAACAGGGCATTTCAATTTTATGCAAATATGTTTTTCTTTTATAGTCTGTATGACGGAGCTTCCGATAAGGAGCAAGTAAGAAAACAGTTTGACGAGGCAATGAATGCCATGGCAGAGGAATTAGGATAATGGACAGGAATGAGGAAAAGAAGGACAAAAGGCGGTTAATGCAGTGGGGAGCCGGTGAGGAATATTATGAAATGGCGGCAGGATACCCGGAATACGAACTGGCAAGGGTGGTATCGCAGGAGAAAGATTTCTACCGTCTGGTTACGGACCGGGAAGAATGTTTTGCGAGAGTTTCCGGAAAATTCCGGTATGAAGCCGGCACAATTTCAGAATTTCCGGCGGTAGGTGATTTCGTTCTTGCAAAATATATTGCAAAAGAAGAGACTGCGGTGATTCACAAACTGTTGCCGAGAAAAAGTGTTTTCATTCGGAAAGCGGCGGGAACGGGTTCTGTGGAACAGGTTGTTGCCTCGAACATAGATACCGTATTTTTATGTATGTCTTTGAATAAGGATTTCAATATCAGGAGACTGGAGCGGTATCTGTCTATCGCATGGGACAGCGGCGCGGTTCCGGTAGTTGTTTTGACAAAAACGGATTTGTGCGAGGATTTGGAAAGCAGAAAGCAGGAAATAGAAAATGCAGCAATGGGAGTTTCCGTCGTTGAGACGTCGGGACTGACGGAGGAGGGAACCCGGCAGATTTATCCCTATCTCAATAGCGGAAAGACGGTGGCTTTTCTTGGCTCTTCCGGCGTGGGAAAATCCACATTGATTAACAGGCTACTTGGAGAGGAACGCCTGCAAACAGGGGCGTTGCGTGGCGATGACAAGGGCAGACATACCACGACTCACAGAGAATTGTTTTTCCTTCCGGGCAGAGGAATGGTGATTGATACCCCCGGAATGAGAGAGTTGGGAATGTGGAAGGCGGAGGAAGGAATAGAGCACACTTTTTCTGAGATGGAAAGTCTGGCAGGACAGTGCCGTTTCCGTGATTGTACGCACACGTCGGAACCGGGATGCGCAATACGAAGGGCAATAGCGGACGGAGTGATTTCTGAGGAAAGATTCAACGCATATCAAAAGCTCAAAACAGAAAATGCGTATATGGAAGATTCGGCAAATTATCTGGCGGCAAAGAATAAGAAATTTAAGGAGATTGCCCGGTATAACAAAAAGAATATAAAAAGGTAGCGAAACTACCGGGAACAAAGGATAGGGAGGAACAAAGATTGAAAAATAAAATTTTTCAATCACGAGATTTGTGTCTGCGCGCACTTGACACAAACTCGCTATGCGCAAAGAACGTGCGCAGAAATGAGGAAAAAATGGATAAGAATCATATTATCATTCGTTTAGAGAAGAAAGAAGAACAGAGAGAGGTTGAAAATCTTGTAAGGGAAAGTTTTTGGAATGTGTACCGTCCGGGATGTCTGGAGCACTATGTGCTGCATCAGCTCAGAAATGACGAGGCATTTGTCCCGGAACTTGATTTTGTTATGGAGCAGGATGGCGAATTGATTGGTCAGAACATGTTTATGAGGACCTGTATTCAGGCAGATGACGGGAGAAAGATTCCGATTATGACAATGGGACCTATCTGCATTACGCCGAAGTTAAAGAGGATGGGGTATGGAAAGATTTTGCTGGACTATTCATTGGAAAAAGCGGCGGAATTAGGATGCGGAGCACTTTGCTTTGAAGGAAATATTGATTTCTACGGTAAGAGCGGCTTTCGGCCTGCCAGTGAGTTTCATATCCGGTATCATGGTCTTAAGGAGGGCGAGGATGCTTCTTTCTTTTTGTGCAAAGAGTTAATAACGGGGTATCTGGACGGCGTTACCGGAGAGTATGCGACACCGTCTGGGTATCTGGTGGATGAAAAGGATGCGGAAAGTTTTGACAAGGCATTTTCCTATAAAGAGAAAAAAAGATTGCCGGGACAAATTTTCTAAATTGGGGAATTTTCACTTGCATTTTAAGAGCGGTGTGATATAATGGCTAACGAAAGGTAGCTAAAAGTAGAAAATACGGTAGTTTTTGAGAGGCGGAGGAATCAAGTGAATAACAATCGGAAAGAGGAAATCATTCTGGCAACCATGGAACTGGCTGCCAAAAGCGGTCTGGCAAATGTCTCCATGAGCATGATTGCAGATAAAATCGGAATAAAAAAGCCATCCCTTTACAAACATTTTGCTTCCAAAGAGGAAATCGTGGAAGCAATGTATCAGTTTCTGCGAAATCAGGCAAAAGAAAAGTCCCATGTAGGGGTTATGGATTACGGCACTCTGTTTGCGGGGAAGACGGCATTGGAAATATTGGAAACCGTGGTAGGTGGCTATATACAAATGAACCAGCAGGAGCAAATGCTTAACTTTTACAAAATCATTTACGCAGAGCGAAGCATCCAGCCGATGGCTGCAAGGATTATGGCAGAAGAAACGGAAAAAATGATTTTGGCAACAAAACAGTTGTTCTATGCAATGGAGGTTCACAGAATTTTGCATTTTCATAATGCGGATATGAGTGCGGTGAGCTTTGCCATGACGATACACGGACTGATGGATTACGGACTTGACCGAAGTGCAATGGGAGAGGAATCCGTAGACAAGGCATTGTTTAAGGAGTACCTTAAATGGTTTTGTGAAGAAAATCCGGCTTAGGTTCGGCAAAAGAGGGATTTGTGATGAAAAAGAATTTATTGAACTATTGCGGATTATTGGGTGTGGTTGCTTTCCTTTCCTACACGGCGGCTGTGGTATTTTCGCCACTGGCATATCCGGGGTATGACTGGATGGCACAGGCAGTCAGTGATTTAAGTGCTGCAAATGCACCATCCCTGACCTTATGGAACCGGTTAAGCTGTCTGTATAGCGCATGTACGTTGGTGTGTGCCATGATGGTGTGCGTGGGAATACAGGGAAGAAAAACCAGATTGCTCCGGGTTGGAATTTACCTGTTTACAGTGATGGAATGGGTGTCGGCGGTTGGATTTGGAATGTTTCCGTTAAGTGACAGTGGGTATGCCGGCACCTTTCAGGATAAGATGCACATTCTTTCAACGATATTGGTAGTGATTTTGTCCATCGTGTCACTGCTGGTGATTATTGTCGCGGGAATCAGGGATAAAAGCTGTCGTTCCTATGGAATCTTTGCTGCGATTGCACTGGGAATGATGTTAGTGGGAGCACTTGGCATGAATATTGTTCCCAAAGAATACTTTGGGATTGTGGAAAGATTTAGCGTATTTGCGGCAACGGGATTCAATGCAGTGCTGGGAGTGCATCTGTATCAAATGGATTTATTAGAGAAGTAATCCCATCTTAGAGGACTTGGAATTCATGAAAAAGGATTGCAAACTTTAATGGGAGGTGAACAGTGGAATGAAGGTAATAATCCCCGATAAGTGGATTTTATGTCCATGTTGTGGTGCAAAGACCAGAACGCAGATATTGGATAGTACGGAATTAAAGAATTTTCCGTTGTTTTGTCCAAAATGTAAAAAGAGTTTTATTATTGATACCAAGAATCATGAGATGGAATATCGGGAGAACGCCGGACGCTGAGACGCAGAGCAGAAAATATTTTTTGCCTGCGTCTTTTAATATGGCAGAAATGTAAACAGTTGTAAACGGCGCCGAAATTGGTGCTATGTCGTATTCGTATCAGTTAGAGACTGGCGTTGTGAGAGTATACGGATAACTAAAACAGGAGATAAAAAGTGATTGATAAGTTACTGAACGGTTACTATAATTACAGGTAACCGAATGGTAACTTTGAAAAGGAAAGAAAAATAACCGGAGGTGAAGTGTATGAGTACGATTCCTTATGTGATTGAACAGACAAGGGGTGGAGAAAGAAGTTATGATATTTTTTCCAGACTTTTATCAGACAGAATTATATTTCTCGGAGAGGAAGTGAGTGATGTTTCGGCAAGCCTGATTATTGCGCAACTGCTTTTTCTGGAGGCTCAGGACCCGGAAAAAGACTTACTCCGGCTGTTTTAGCATATGAAGGGATTGCATTTCAATATATGGCACCAT
>ERZ857629.922-NODE-922-length-36148-cov-3.548195_pt1 | contig 36148 bp, 29 predicted proteins | sample MGYA00519700_ERZ857629 | MGnify/ENA primary metagenome ERZ857629 (study PRJEB31778, sample SAMEA3449351) | human gut metagenome | biome: human gut; feature: human-associated habitat; material: faeces | place: United Kingdom | collected 2010/2012 ... | reverse complement strand
TTCGGCTTATTCGTATATGGCTCTTATTCCTATTATACAAAAGCCGATAATGCGTGCGCTCACCACCGAAAAAGAAAGAAAGATCAAGATGAAACAACTCCGTCCGGTAAGCAAACTGGAAAGAGTTATGTTCCCGCTCATCGTTTCTTTCGTAGTAGGTATACTGCTTCCCGACGCAATGCCGCTTCTCGGTATGCTCATGCTCGGTAACCTCTTAAGAGAATCGGGCGTTTGCGGCAGACTTGTGGACACCGCTCAGAACGGACTTATGAACACGGTAACCATATTCCTCGGAGTAATGGTCGGCTCAAAAGCGACCGGTTCGCTATTCCTTTCGTTCAGCACGATCAAGATTATTCTTCTCGGTCTGTTTGCATTCTGCATGGGTACCATCGGCGGACTTCTCGTCGCAAAACTTATGTGCAAGCTCACGAAAGGTCAGATCAACCCGCTTATCGGTTCGGCAGGCGTTTCCGCCGTTCCTATGGCGGCGCGTATTTCGCAGGACGTCGGTCGTGAATACGATCCCAACAACCACCTTCTTATGCACGCCATGGGGCCCAACGTTGCCGGCGTTATCGGTTCGGCAATAGCCGCAGGCGTACTGCTTGCTTTATTCGGTTAAAGGAGATTATAGATTTTTATGGATAACAATAACAGAAAAGTTTTGATTACCGAAACCATTCTGCGTGATGCTCACCAATCGCAGGCAGCCACCAGAATGACTATGGAACAGATGCTTCCCATGCTCGAACAACTCGACGATATCGGTTATTATTCGCTGGAAGCATGGGGCGGCGCAACGTTCGATTCCTGCATGAGATTTTTGAACGAAGATCCGTGGGAAAGACTGCGCACTCTCAGAAAACATATAACTAAAACGCCTATTCAGATGCTTCTCCGCGGGCAGAACCTTCTCGGTTACAAGCACTATGCGGACGACGTTGTAGATAAGTTCGTCAAAGCAAGTATCGAAAACGGCGTAAAGATCATCAGGGTTTTCGACGCGCTTAACGATACGCGTAACCTTGAAACGGCTATGAAAGCGATCAAGAAATACGGCGGTATCTGCGAGGCTACTATTTGTTATACCACCAGCCCCGTTCACACCAACGAGTATTTCGTCAAACTCGCCAAAGAGCTCGAACAAATGGGCGCGGATAACATCTGCCTTAAAGATATGGCAAACCTCTTGTTGCCGTACACCACTTACGATCTCGTTAAGGCGCTCAAAGCCGAACTCAAACCCACCACGAAGATTCACCTCCATACCCACAACACCACGGGTACGGGCGATATGGTCAACCTCAAAGCTATCGAAGCGGGTTGCGATATCGTAGATACCGCGCTTTCCGCGCTCGGCAACGGCACTTCTCAGCCTGCTACCGAACCGCTGGTTGCAACTCTCCGCGGTACTAAGTACGATACGGGTATCGATCTCGAAAAACTTATTCCTATCACCGACCACTTCAAGAAAGTTGCCGAAGAGCTGGAAAAATCGGGCGCGCTCAACCCCAACGTAAGAAAGATCAACGTAAATACTTTGAAATATCAGGTTCCCGGCGGAATGCTTTCCAACCTTATGAAGCAGCTTAAAGAAGCCGGAAAGCTCGACAAACTGGATGAAGTTCTTGCCGAAGTACCTAACGTAAGAGCCGACTGCGGTTATCCGCCGCTGGTTACTCCGTCCAGCCAGATCGTAGGAACGCAAGCCGTTCTCAACGTTCTCAACGGCGAGAGATACAAAATGGTTACCAAGGAATTCAAAGGATTGCTCCGCGGCGACTACGGCAAACTGCCGGGCGAACCCAATCCCGAAATCGTCAAGAAAGTTGTCGGGAACGACAAGATGGTTACTTGCCGTCCCGCAGACCTCATTCAGCCCGAGTACGAAAAGTTCAAGAGCGAGATGACGGAATACTACACGCAGGAAGAGGACGTGCTTTCTTACGCGCTCTTCAACGAAGTAGCCATCAACTTCTTCAAGTACAGACTGGCTAAAAACAAAGGCGTAGACAAAGATCTCGCCGACAATAAAAATAAGGTTTATCCCGTATAATGAGAATTCTTATTTGTAACGACGACGGTATTAACAGCGAGGGTATTATTGCTCTCGCTTTAATGCTGTATAAGAAAGGACACGAAATCACGGTGGTCGCCCCCGAAGGCAACCGTTCGTCTTATTCGCATCACGTTAACTTTTATACCGAAATAAAAATGCACAAGGTCGATTTTGCCGAGGGTATAGAGGCGTACACGCTTTCGGGCACGCCTGCCGACTGCTCGCTTTTCGGCTTGCATGGGCTCGGTAAAAAATTCGATATCGTTTGCTCGGGTATCAATATCGGCTCGAATCTCGGCAGCGAGGTCATATATTCGGGCACGGTGGCGGCTTGCGAAGAAGCTACAATGGCTGGCGTAAAGTCAATCGCGTTTTCTTACTGCGGGCACGGCGCAAGCAAAGCAAATTATACGACGATTGCCGAAATTTGCGGCAAGATATTCGATAAGTTTGCGGAAAATTTAGACGGCGATTACGTGCTTAACGTTAACATACCGTCGGAAACCGCAAATGCGGACGAGGTAAAAGTTACTCCGCTCGGCGTTCGTTTATATTCGGACGAGCATCGGTGGAAAGACGAAGAAACCTATATACTTACGGGTTTGCCGCTCGAAATCGATAACGCCGAGGACTGCGACGTGGTATGGGCTGCAAAGGGCTATATTACCGCAACTCCCGTAAGCATAGAAAGAACAGCCGACGCGGCGGTAGCAAAACTTACAAAAAAATTATGAAAGTCGTTGTTATAGGCGGCGGCGCGGCAGGCATGGCTTGCGCGTATTTTTCCGCGCGCAACGGCTCGGACGTCGTTCTTTTGGAAAAAAACGAAAAACTCGGCAAAAAGGTTTATATCACGGGCAAGGGCAGGTGCAACGTCACCAACGACAGCGATTTCGACGAGTTCATGCAAAACGTGGTAACAAATCCGCGGTTTATGATAGGTGCGGTTCGCGCTTTTTCTCCGCAGGATACTATGAGCATGCTCGAAGAACTCGGGCTTAATCTCAAAGTCGAACGCGGAAACCGCGTGTTCCCTTATTCCGATAAATCGTCCGACGTCATAAAGGCATTCGAGCGCGGTCTTAAAGCGCAGGGCGTTGAAATTCGCCTTAACACCCGCGTTTCGGCTATAAAAATCACCGACGGCGAGGTTCGCGGAGTTTACGTCTGCGACAGCGATAATAGTTCGCGCGGAGGCTTTGGCAGCGTTTCGGTCGACGACCGTTCGGCTGACGGCAAAGAGTTTATCGAATGTGACCGCGTTGTGGTCTGTACGGGCGGCGTAAGTTATCCGACGACGGGCAGTACGGGCGACGGCTACGCTTTTGCAAAATCGGCGGGGCATACCGTGGAAAAAGCGCGGGCGTGTTTATGCGGTTTGTACTTAAAAGGCGATTTTACCGCACTTGCCGGTTTATCGCTTAAAAATATCGGTTATTCGGTTTATACGCAGGGCAAAAAAATATACGACGATTTCGGCGAACTGCTCTTTACTCATAAGGGCATTTCGGGACCTGTCGTGTTGTCGTCGTCAAGTTATATAAGTTCGATGATCGCACAGGGCAAAAACGGTTTCACCGTTTCAATCGATCTTAAACCCGCGCTTGACGATAAAACGCTCGATAAACGAGTTTTAAAAGATTTCGGGATTTATAAAAATAAAACGCTTAAGAATTCGCTTGTCGATCTTATGCCGAGAAGTTTGATTCCCGAAGTGATCCGTCTTGCGGTGCTTGACGGAGAAAAATCCAACAGCATTATTTCCAAAGAAGAACGCACGCGTCTGGTGAATACTATAAAGGATATGCGTTACGAAGTTACGGGGCTTTATCCTATAGAAGAAGCGATCGTAACGGGTGGCGGCGTGAACGTAAAAGAAATTTCGCCGTCCGACATGGAAAGCAAGCTCGTAAAGGGTTTGCGCTTTGCTGGCGAAGTGCTCGATGTGGACGCGTTGACCGGCGGTTTCAATCTTCAGTGTGCTTTTTCAACCGCATTTATCGCTGCAAAAAATTAGAATTTACTTTACAACTTGCTTGCGAAATACGCTCGCCGTATATATCAACGTATGCGCAAGTACGAAAAAGTATATAGCAAAAAAAAATAAAACATAATGTCTCAGGCGGAATAGTATGTATAATATAGCCATTGACGGACCTGCGGGCAGCGGAAAATCTACCGTTGCAGGTATGTTGTCTGAAAAACTCGATATACTTTATCTCGATACGGGGGCAATGTACCGTGCATGCGCGCTCAAAGCCGTGCGCTTAGGCATCGATCCCGCCGACGAACAAGCCGTTTCATCCTTTATAGATAATGTAAATATCGAGGTAGGGTATGAAGGCGGAGTTCAGCATACTTATCTTGACGGCGAGGACGTTTCAAAAAAAATACGCGAAAATCATATGTCCGAAAAGTCGTCGCAAATCTCGCGCCATGCATGCGTAAGAACCAAAATGGTAAGTTTGCAGCGCGAAATCGCGTCAAAATCGTCATGTGTGCTTGACGGAAGAGATATTTGCCTGCACGTTTTGCCGAACGCAAAATACAAATTCTATCTTTCGGCAAGTCCCGAGGTTCGCGCTAAAAGGCGTTGGAACGAACTGCATGACCGAGGAACAGATTATTCTTACGAACGCTTGCTCGAAGAGATTAAAAGCAGAGATTACGCCGACAGCCACAGGGCAAATTCTCCGCTCGAAATCGCGCCGGACGCCGTTGTGATAGACAGTTCCGATCTTACCGCCGAACAGGTGGCGGACTATATCGCCGATATCGTTATTCGCGGCGAAAGCGGCAAATAAGGCGGCAAACTGAAGGATATAATATAATTTTTGCGCGTTAAATCGTTGCGTAAGTAATTTTTTTCAGCGTAAATTGGGGAAATCGAGATGTTTTTTACGTTATTAAGACCGTTTTTAACGCTATGGGTATGGTTATTCTACCCGATACGCGTGCACGGCAAAGAAAAACTCATACAGGACGGCAACACTGTCGTTATTTGCAATCACCTGCGTAAAATGGATATTTTTTACGTCGGCTATTTGTTTAAGGGCAAAACCTTTTATCTCGCAAAAAAAGAGTGGTTCGATAACAAACTGCTCGGGTTTTTCATTCGCAAACTCGGCGGAATTCCCGTGGACAGGGACAACACCGATATGCAAAGCGTAAGAAATTCGCTCAGAGTGCTTAAAGATAACAAGCGACTTTGCATTTTTCCCGAGGGTACGAGGAATAAAAGCGGTAACACCGATATAATGCCTTTGCACGGCGGCGCGGCGATGCTTGCGTTCAAAACCAACGCAAAAATCGTTCCGCTCAACATAAACAAGCCCGCGAAATTCATGCATAAAAACGACATTTACGTGGGTGAACCGTTCGATTTTTCCGAATATCAAGGGCAACGGCTTGATACCGAGCTTAATCACAAGCTGACAGAGATTATGTACCAAAAACTTTGCGACGCCAAATCCGAGCAGGAAAAACTGTTGCAGGAAAAAAAGGACGCAAAACTTGCAAAAAAGAACAAAAAATCAAAAAACGCTAAGTAAGACGAAAATCGTCGCCCTCGGAGAGTGAAATGGAAATAATTCTTGCAAAATCCATAGGTTTTTGTTCGGGCGTGCGCCGCGCGGTCGATACGGCTATGAGTATGGGCGGCAAGGGCGTTTTCGTGCTCGGCGAACTTATTCACAACGAAACCGTAACGGCAAAACTTAAAGAAAAAGGCTCGGTTATCGTCAATTCGATCGACGAAATCACGGGCGGCAAGGTAATAATCCGTTCGCACGGCGAGGGCAAAAAAGTCTTTCAGACTTTAAAAGATCGCGGCATAGGAATAATCGATTGCACATGTCCGTTCGTAGCCCGCACGCAGCGTATCGTCGAAGAGTATTACAAGCAAGGTTTTCAGATAGTCGTCGCGGGCGAAAAAAATCACCCCGAGGTCAAAGGGCTTGACGGTTGGTGCGAAAATACCGCTTTCGTAACCGACGGAGAGGACGATTTGTCCCGCTTTTCCGGTAAAAAAGTCTGCGTTGTGGCTCAAACTACTTTTTCCGCAGCAAAATTTGATTTATTTTTGCAAAAAATTAACAAAAGTGCCCTTAAAACAGTTGAGGTTTTTAACACGATTTGTTATACTACAAGGGAAAGACAAGAAGAAGCAAACAGACTATCGGAAATTTGTGACTGCATGATTGTTATAGGGAGTGCTTCGAGCAGTAATACGCGTAAACTGTTCGACGTATGCCGTAAAAAATGTAAGTCCGTGTTTTTGATTGAAAGTGCGGACTTAGTCGATATCAAAAATTTTAAATCATTTTATAAGTTGGGTATTGTTTCCGGAGCGTCAACGCCGAGGGAACAAACAATGGAGGTTTTCTTTAGTATGGAAGAAAAGAACACTGGCGCCGAAGTAATCGTAAACGAAGCAACAACTGAAACCGTAACTGCACCTGAAGTTGCAGCAGAAGAGCCTAAGACCATGAGCGAAATGGAAGAAGCCGTTGCCAAAATGGACGACAAGGCCACGAAATTCAGAAAAGGTCAGAAGATTACTGCTACTATATCGTCTGCTACCGACGAGGGACTCGCCGTATATATCAGCAACACGAAGAAAGAAATCCTTCTCCCCAAAGAAGAAATCAACTGCGAAAATTACGATAAAGCCGAATATTCCAAGAAAGTCGGCGAAGAAATCGAAGTTAAGATCGTCGGTCTTAACCCCGTTCAGCTTTCCGAAAAAGCTATCGCCCGCGATTTAGAAGACGAAAAACTCGTTGCCGAAATCGCCGACGGTAATTCTATATTCAACGTCGTTATCGACGGTTTCAACAAGGGCGGTCTTATCGGCCACTATGCCGGTTTCGAAGTATTCGTTCCGTCCTCGCAGATCCGTATCGGTTTCGTAAGAGAACTCGATAAATACGTCGGCAAGACCTTAAGAGTTAAAGCCGAAAAAGTCGAAAACGGCAAGAGAAAACAAATCGTTGCTTCTCAAAGAGTTATTCTCGAAGCGGAAAAGGCTCAGAGAGATGCAGAAAGAGCAGAGAAAGAAGAAGAATTCTTCGGCGCTGTATCCGTCGGCGATATCATCAAAGGTACCGTTGTCAGATTTGCTGCGTTCGGCGCTTTCGTTGACGTAAACGGAATCGACTGTCTTGCTCATATTTCCGACCTGTCCTGGACTGGCTGCAACGCTCCTTCCGACGTTTTGGAAATCGGTAAAGAATACGAATTCAAAGTTCTTAAATGCGACAAAGAAACCAAGAAAGTTTCTTTGGGATATAAACAGCTTCAACCTAGACCTTGGGATCTCGTTCCCGGCAAATATATGGTCGGCGACGTTGTAAAGGGTAAAGTCGTAAGAATCGTTCCGTTCGGCGCTTTCGTTGAACTCGAAAAGGGCATCGACGGTTTGGTTCACGTTTCTCAGATCTCTCACGAATGGTTAGAGAATCCCACCTCCGCTCTTAAAGTCGGCGAAGAGGTAGAAGCTAAGATTATCGCTATCGATCACGAGAAAGAAAAGATCACTCTTTCTATCAAGGCTATGACTCCCGCTCCGGAGAACGCAGCTAAAGCTCCCAGAAAGGAAGCTGAAGGCGAAGACGGCGAAAAGGCGGCAAGAAAGCCCCGTAGACAGAGAAATGACGCTGACGACGGCGAACTCAAAGAATGGAAAGAAGACAGCGACAGCGGCGTTTCTATTGCCGAATTGCTCGCTAACAAGTAATTTATAATCTTTAATAGTACACAACGGCGCAGAATTTTCTGCGCCGTTGTTTTTAAGGAGAAAAAGTAAAAATTGGGACAATTCCCGTGCTTTATACGGTTTTTCAGCCGTTATTAACAAACCTAACTAAAATTGTTAATAGGGTGAGAAATGGGCTGTAAAAGTCGTTTAAAGGCGTCAGCCGTCTACTTCATAGAAATAGTCCTTACTTTGCGTAGGCGGCAATCTGTCGCCTTTGCGGACTGATACTTTGTCAAGAGTTTTGCCTTGACTATCGATTATTTTGTAATAGCCTGTTTTCGGCGCGATATCGCCGGGATTGAGTTTTCTCATAAATACCTCCGTTAATTTTAATGCAAGCAATTATTATATTTTTGCTTGCGTTTTAAGTTTTACCTATCGAGCATAAAAATATACAAAAACTCAAAAAATCGGTAAATAAAAAAGTTTTAGAAAAATTAAAAAACTTTTTAAAATGCCGAAAAAATAATTGACAAAAAGTCAAATATATTATATTATGTATGAGCATTGTGTGTGCGGGGTGTAGCGCAGCTTGGTAGCGCACGTGGTTTGGGACCATGGGGTCGGGAGTTCGAGTCTCTTCACCCCGACCAAAATAAAATTAGGGCCTTTAGCTCAGTTGGTTAGAGCAGCCGGCTCATAACCGGCTTGTCCGGGGTTCGAGTCCCTGAAGGCCCACCACTAATTTTCATATTTGCCTTATTTTTTTGAGGCCTGGTAGTTCAGATGGTTAGAACGCTAGCCTGTCACGCTAGAGGTCGTGGGTTCGATCCCCATCCAGGTCGCCATTTTTTTGCCTAGATAGCTCAGTCGGTAGAGCAGGAGACTGAAAATCTCCGTGTCGGTGGTTCGATTCCGCCTCTAGGCACCATCATTTTTGCTGGAGTAGCTCAATCGGTAGAGCAACTGACTTGTAATCAGTAGGTTGCGGGTTCAAGTCCCATCTCCAGCTCCAACGAGCTTGCGACTGCAAGCTCAAATTTATTAGATATGGACGGGTTCCCGAGTGGCCAAAGGGAGCAGACTGTAAATCTGCCAGCTCCGCTTTCGGTGGTTCGAATCCACCCCCGTCCACCACCAAAAAGCTTAAGACGTCTTTTAATAAGTGTTTTAAGCTTTTTGTTTTATTTGTTTAGGTGAAAAATGAAAAAAATCAAATATTATATCGACACTAAAGACAATGTTCTGTCCGCATACGACCGAGAGAGCGATTTTTTCGCTTTCTTTAACAAATCGACTAAAAGCTGGCATATCAGCAATATAAGCTTTATTCAGTTCAAACACGATAGAGATTTCATTGAAATAGATGATTGCAAAGCGCAGAGAATTTTTGGCGAATCTGCCGTTACGTCTCTCTTTTTAGATTATTTACAGACGATAGAAAGCAACAGCGGAATAAAGTCAAGCAAAACTAATTAGTCCGATGTATTCCATAGCATTGGACTTTAGCACTGAATAACATAATTTTTGAAAGCATAACAGCAAAATTTAAACTTTTAGCAATGGTAAATAAGTATTTAAAATTCATCTAACGACATCCTCATTTAAAGCGACATCAAAAATGATGTCGAGCTTTTATACTCAACGAATAAGCTTGCATTTTTTTTATAAACATTGTATAATTATACCGATTTCGGAGAAAATGCATGGATATTACAGCTAAAGAACTTGCTTTGCTTAACAAAGACGAATATATATTATTGGATATCAGAGACGAGTCAGATTGGGCTTACGGAGCGATTCCCGGAGCTTATACAGTCAAACCTGAGTTGATTGACGAACAAAAATTTCAGAAAGATAAAAAGATTATAGTTTATTGCGCAAAGGGAGTGTTGAGCGACGAGATTGCAGAAAATCTTGCTCTCAAGGGTTACGAAGCATACAACCTCAAAGGCGGATACTTTCAGTGGCTGAAAGAGGAAATGAGTAAAGTCGTAAGCGATGACTATCTAAAACAAGTAGAGGAAGGAATAACAAAGAGATTTCGAGTTCCGCTGCTCAGTCGTTTCGTTAAGGCGATTAAGGACTATAAACTTATTTCTAACGGAGACAAAATTGCCGTTTGTATGTCCGGCGGAAAAGACTCTTTTCTTATGGCAAAGTTATTCCAGGAATACCATAAGTACAGCAAAGAAAAATTCGATCTTAAGTTTGTAGTAATGGATCCCGGGTACAACAAACAAAATCGTAACATAATCGAAGAAAATGCACGTAGGCTCAATATTCCTATCGAAATTTTTGAATCTGATATATTCGAATCCGTGTACGGAGTGGAAAAATCGCCGTGTTATTTGTGCGCACGCATGCGGAGAGGGTATTTGTACAATTACGCTAAAAACGTAGGTTGTAACAAAATAGCTTTAGGACATCACTACGACGACGTAATCGAAACCATTCTTATGGGAATGCTTTACGGTGCGCAAGTCCAAACGATGATGCCCAAGCTTAAAAGTACGAATTTTGAAGGAATGCAATTGATTCGTCCCCTATACCTAATAAGAGAAGACGATATAAAGGCTTGGCGAGACGCTTACGATTTGCATTTTATTCAATGCGCTTGCAAATTTACAGATACTTGCACTACGTGCAGACCGGACGGGCAAAATCGTTCAAAACGGCAGGCGACAAAAGAACTTATTCGTATGCTGAAGAAAGAGAGTCCCGACGTAGAAAAGTGCATTTTTCGCAGCGTAGAAAACGTAAATCTCGACACGGTTATTGCTTACAAAAAAGGCGGCGAAACCCATAATTTTTTAGATACTTACGATGAGTAATGTATGCTCGGAGCAAAAATACTCTATCTCCAAGCGGAAGGGCAAAATCTTTACGGAACGGACCAAACCTTGAATATTTGTTTAAGTTAACGTTGGTTTGGGTGATAATGCGTTTTATGCCGCATATAATCCAAACTTCGATAGTTTAAAATTATAAAGTTAAGGAGTTTAAAATGAACGAGACAATCAATACAATGCTTACAAGGCGCAGTATCAGGAGTTTTGAGGATAAACAAGTAAATGAAGCCGATATAGAGCAAATCGTTGAAGCGGGACTTTATGCGCCGTCCGGAATGAATTGTCAAACACCGATCATTATAGCAATCACAGACAAAAAAACCAGAAAGGAAATTGCCGAGCAAAATGCGAAAATAATGGGGAAAGAAAACTGCGATCCGTTTTACGGTGCGCCGTTGGTGCTACTGGTAATTGCAGAAAAATCGCCGTTGTCCGTTTATGACGGAAGTTGCGTAATCGAAAACATGATGAATGCTGCGCATTCTTTGGGGTTAGGTTCTTGCTGGATTCATCGGGCAAAAGAAGAAATTGAATCGGATTGGGGCAAAAGTCTGTTGAAAAAGTTGGGAATTAACAATGAATGCGTCGGTATCGGACATGTTGCCGTAGGATACGTAAAAGGCGAATATCCGGACGTCAAACCGAGAAAATCAAACAGATATTACCGAATATAAAAAAACGCTAATGTTTTGCGAAGATGTTTTATTGCATTTTAAGATAATCGCAATTATAACTTATCGGTAAATTATTTTCTCATGCTGTTAAACATCTACTTCTATCATTATAATCGTATCGCCGCTAAACAACTTTTTCATCTTGCTTAACGATGACGGCGTAGCGGATCTGCAGTTATCGAAATTACATTTGTATGAGGCCTTAAGCAAATCTCTTGCCATAAACATAGCATTTTCGTATCCGTATCCGCAGGATACCGCTCCTAAAATGTCCGGAAACACTATGTTGATTGCATCGCTGTCTTTTTCTTGTCTAAATATAGCGGGAAAAGCTATTTTCATTATACTGCTCCTTGCATGCACTGTATAACATACATTCAATTCTATACCATTATTAGCTCGCTTTGTCAACGATTTTGATTATAAGAATTTTATTGACTTTTTTACAAGCGCAATAACATAATTAAACTTATACGGAGGATCCTTATGGACAAAAAAACAATAGCGCTTATAGCGCACGACAACAAAAAACCGCAAATTGTCAAATGGGCAACCGAAAACTCACGTACTTTGTCAATGTTTGATTTGTGCGGTACGGGAACTACCGCCGGACTTATCGAGCAATCCACCGGACTAAAGGTCAAAAAATACTTATCAGGTCCGTTGGGCGGCGATTTGGAAATCGGTGCGTGCGTAGCAGAGGGAAAAGTCGATGCCATAATATTTTTGTGGGATCCTCTTCAATCACAGCCGCACGACCCGGACATAAAGGCGTTACTTCGCATTGCAGTAGTGTACGATATCCCTATTGCAACTAATGTTTCAACCGCCGACTGCATAATTTCTTCACTGCAAAATAACTAAATTACAGACGGATTCTCGACTCCAACTATTTTGTTGCGATAAAACGATTTATGCGGCATATAACCGCTGCTCGTAATACATTCGGAAGAACTATGGAATCCATAAATATTTTTTTAACGCTTTTGCCGTTCTCAATTCACACGAGAGCGGCTTTTCTTTGCATAAAATACTTTTTGCGGTAAATATTAGAAGTATATTATGAGAAAGGTAAAAGACATCACATCGCCAATCAACGACGATGACAAAGAAATTTTTGTTAAGGAGAATAAAAATGCAAAAAGAAACGCTTAAACAAAAGCGAAACGAAAACTACAATAAGTTAGTAGATTCAATAACTCCGCAAACCTGTGTTTGGAGTTCGCTTTTAAATGCATTTTGGGTAGGCGGTCTTACCTGTATTATAGCGCAAGGTATCGGAGATCTTTACTATTACCTTTTCCCGGACGTGCCGTCGGATATGATAATAAACTATACTTCCATGACGATTATCGCCATAGCTATATTGTTCACCGGGTTCGGTTTTTTTGATGTAATTGCCAGAAAAGGCGGTGCGGGTTCGTTTTTGCCTATAACGGGTTTTGCTAATGCTATGGCAAGCGCATCTATGGAATTTAAAACGGAAGGACTAATTATGGGTACTTCCGTAAAGATGTTCAGCGTAGTAGGTCCCGTTGTGGTAAACGGTATAGTGTGGTCATCAGTAGCAGGCATGCTGCATTTATTATTGGAGGCAATATGACAACAACGTTACTAAGCGGAGATAACTGCAATTTTTGCGACAGAGCGGAAATAAAATCAAAAGAAAACACAAATATCAAAACAAAACAGACCGTTTTCTATAATAATCCGCCGACTATAATAGGCTCATACTCGATAGTGGGACAAAAGGAGGGCGAGGGCCCTGTAGGAAAATATTTCGACAAAACGATTATTGACGCTAAAATAGGCGAAAAAACGTTTGAAAATGCAGAAATACGCATGCTTACGGACGCTATAAACGGTGCTATATCTGCAGCCGGCATAAGAAAAAACGACGTAGACCTAATGATCTCCGGAGACTTGCTAAATCAAGTTACAAGTTCTAACTATGTGGCTCGCTCGTTCGATTCTCCGTATCTAGGAGTATACTCCGCATGCTCGACGATGACAGAAGCGCTTAACTTAGCATCAACGTTTATCGACGGCGGCAAGTTCGACACAATAGCATGCTCAACTGCAAGTCATTTCGCAACCGCCGAAAGACAATATCGTTATCCGCTTGAATACGGGTGTCAGCGACCGCCGTACTCACAATGGACAGTAACCGGTGCGGCTTGTTCGATTTTATCCAAAAGCGGCAACGGACCAAAGATTACCGCAGGAGTAATCGGAAAGGTAATTGACTACGGAACAAACGATCTCAACAATATGGGCGCTGCGATGGCACCTGCGGCGATGAACACAATGGCAGCAATGTTTAAAGAAACAAATACGCTGCCTTCCGATTTCGATTTAATAATTACCGGCGACTTAGGAAAGTTGGGTTCGGACATTTTGCGAAAACTAATGAGAGAACAGGGATATAATCTCGGCAAAGAATATATCGACTGTGGACACTTAATTTTTGACGGCAGTCAAATGTGCTACCAGGGAGGCAGCGGCGCAGCATGCAGCGGAACTGTTTTTAATTCGTTCGTACTTAATCGACTTAACAGCGGCATGTACAAAAACGTAGCGTATTTTGCTACAGGGGCTTTGATGAGTACTCAGAGCTGTTATCAAGGCGAAACTATACCTTGTATATCGCATGCCGTAATAGTGGAGGGACAAAAATGAATCCGATTTTGGTTTATTTAATTGTATTTGTAAGCGGCGGCTTGCTTTGCGCTCTTGCCGAGCTTTTGATAGTAAAGACAAAATTAACGCCGGCAAGGATACTAGTCATTTTTTTGCTCGTTGGCGTTGTGCTGGAATTTGCAGGAATATACAAACCGATTAATGACTTTTGTCAAGCAGGTATAAGTGTACCGATTATCGGATTCGGAGCGTCGTTGACAAAAGGCGCTATTGAAAATGCCGAAAAGGTCGGCGTTTTAGGCGCATTGGGCGGCGGTCTTATTCGCACGGCCATTGGCGTAGGTACAGCAGTGGTTATGAGTTATTTGGTAACTCTCATATTTTCGCCTAAATCCAAATAATTGTAACTTTTATTAGGAGGCATTCATAAGTATTGTTATGAATGGCAAATTGAAAAAGAAGATAAAAGTTATTTTCTGCCTGCTTTGCACTTTGATTTTAATTATTTTTCACATAAAAACCAACGTAAATCCCGTTTTAATCGTACTATTTGAAGAACAAGTAAAAACTTTAGCCAACATAGCGGTTAATAACGCTTGCGACAGCGTAGTAAGCTCATACGACTTGAATTTAATGATAAATTACAAGTACAATGCAAACGGAAAATTAGAAGTTATCAACGTAAACTCGGCTTTAGCAAACAAAATAAGTAAAGAAATTATGCTTAAAAGCGAATATAACATTTCAGACCTGGGCAAAAACGGAGTTTCGGTACCGATAGGAGCGTTGAGCGGCATCACATACCTTAGCGGAAAAGGACCGATTCTAAAAGTCAATGCCTGTCCTTCAGGCTCTATAGGCGTTTATTTTAATTCCGATTTTCAATCCGTGGGAATAAATCATACAAAGCACAGCATATACCTCGTCGTAAACTCTTCGATAAGCATTGTAGTTCCCGGATTAAACCATTCAATCAGAACTTCAACAACTGTATTACTTTGTGAAAATTTAATTATAGGGGAGGTTCCGGACGGAATAATCTACGGAAATTCATTTTCTCAGCCCTAAAAAAGTTGCCTTCCTTGTCGTTTTGTGCTAAAATATTGTTGCTTAGATCACGGCATAAGAGCAATTCCGCACCAAAAGAGAGCGTTCCTTGGCTGAAAGAACGCATGGAAACGAAGATATTCACCGTGGGAGCATGTCGCTCAAGTAGTAGTAGGCGACCGTTCGGTCACGTTACGACCGCTAATGAGGTCGCTGTTTGCGACGAAATCGGGTGGTACAGCGCGTATTGCGCCCTGATGAGATACTTTTGTATTTTGTCAGGGCGTGTTTTTATTTAGAATAAACAATCGGAGGTTATAATGCAAGAAAAACTCGAACTTTTGGCTGCCAAGACTGCCGAAAGAATCAAAAAAGCCGAATCTGCAAAGGAAATAAACGAGCTTCGAGTAGAGGTACTCGGCAAAAACGGCGAGCTTACTTTGCTGCTCAAGGGGCTTAAAGACGTTAGCGAAGCGGAAAGACCGTTTATAGGCAAACTTATCAATGAAACCAGGTCGGCGATCGAACAGCAAATCTCTCAGGCGGCTTCGGTTTTTGAAAAACAAGAACTTAATCGTAAATTACTTAGCGAGCGCATAGATATAACGATAGACAAGCCGCACGAATACGGAAAACTTCATCCATTGAATGTTATACGCCAAAAAGCAATAGATTTTTTTGTTTCTATGGGCTTTACCGTGGCTGAATCTCCGGAAATAGAATATACAAAGTATAATTTCGACATGCTCAATATTCCCGAAGATCACCCGGCAAGAGCGCCCCAGGACACGTTTTTTATAACAGACAATATTTTACTTAGGACGCAAACTTCTGCCGGACAGGTCAGAGTTATGGAAAAATACAAGCCGCCAATTAAGATGATTTCGCCGGGAAGAGTATTTCGAAGCGACGAAGCGGATGCAACTCATACTCCGTGCTTTCATCAGCTTGAAGGGCTTGTCGTAGATAAGGGCATTACGATGTGCGATTTAAAGGGTATCCTAGGTGCTTTTGCACGCAACTTCTTTTCGCAGGAAACCAAAGTACGTTTCCGCCCGTCATACTTTCCGTTTACGGAGCCGAGCGTAGAAGTGGATCTTTCGTGCGTTCACTGCGGCGGCAAAGGTTGTAATGTATGCAAGGGTACCGGATATATCGAAATTTTAGGCGCAGGCATGGTTAACCGCAAAGTTTTACAAGGCTGCAACATAGATCCGGACGAGTACACCGGATTTGCATTCGGAATGGGACTTGATCGTATTACCGCTTTGATACACGGCATAAACGACGCAAGAGTTCCGTTTGAAGGCGATATTCGTTTTTTGAAACAGTTTTAGGAGGATTTTTCCATGAGATTACCGATTAGTTGGCTTAACGAATATGTGGACGTAAAAAACATTTCCGAAAAAACTCTTTGCGACGCTTTGGTCGGAGCCGGTTTCGAAGTAGAAGAAATAATCAGATATTCCGATGATATAAGCGGCGTTGTAACGGGTAAGATTCTCAAAATAGATAAACACGAAAATGCCGATAAACTTAAGGTTTGTACCGTAGATTTAGGGAATAAAACCCTCGTCATCGTTACCGGCGCAAACAACGTAACCGTAGGCGACGTCGTTCCTGTGGCTTTGGACGGAGCAAACCTCAGCGGAAAAATTATCAAGTCTGCTCCTTTACGAGGCGTAATGAGTTACGGAATGATGTGTTCGGGCGCAGAACTGAAGACCGACGATGCATTTGTGGACGGAGCATCCGTTGACGGTATACTTTTGCTCGATAAAAATTTGCCGCTCGGACAAGACGTAATCAAGCTTCTTAACCTTAACGAAACCGTTCTTGACGTTGCGATAACCGCAAACAGAGCGGACTGTCACAGCATACTCGGATTAGCAAGAGAAGTTTCCGCAGCATTAAATATCCCCATGAAATATCCGTCTTTCGAATATAAATATTCAAAATCGGAGATAAAGATTCCGTCGGTTACTGTTATTTCTTCCGACTGCGCTGCATATACGAGTGCATTGGTTACAGACGTAAAAATCGAACCGTCGCCAAAGTGGATGCAGCGAAGGTTATATATGTGCGGAGTGCGCCCAATCAATAACGTAGTAGACATTACTAATTACGTCTTAATGGAAGTAGGACAGCCGCTACATGCGTTCGACCTTAACTATATTGACGGTAACGAAATTATCGTAAGACGAGCGGCTAAAGACGAAGAAATCATCGCTTTGAACGGCGAAAAATATTCGCTCGACAACAGCATTACAGTTATTTGCGACGCCCGAAAACCATTGGCGATAGCCGGTATAATGGGAGGAGAAGGCAGCGGAATCAAAAACGACACAAAAAACGTCTTTCTTGAAAGCGCACGCTTTCTCAGAGGCAGTGTCAGAGCAACTTCTCGAAAGTTAGGTCTCAGATCCGATTCGTCAGCAAGATTTGAACGTGGCGTGGACTATTATAGCATAGAAGCCGGAAGAAAACGTGCTCTTAGCTTATTTGCGGAATTAGGAGCCGGTAAGCCTGTATTTGAAACAAAGATTTCGGATGTTTGCAAAAAAATTATAAAAACCAGCCAAAAGCAGATCGACGCTATTCTCGGAATTTCCGTTCCTGTCAAAAAATCAGTAGAAATACTTAGCAATCTCGGCTTCGAAGTGAACTGTAAAGGTAGCGACTTAACTATTGTCGTTCCCGCATTCAGAGAAGACATAGATAATTTTACTGACATAGCGGAAGAAGTAATTAGGTTCTATGGATGTGACAAGCTTAATGAAACTATGATGCGCACGGCAGCCGTAACCATCGGCGGTATAAGCGAAAGGCAAAAACGCATAGATAAAATAAAAGAAATAGCATTATGCTGCGGTTACTACGAAATAATGACATACTCTTTCACCGACAAAAAGGTTTTTGATAAACTTTGTCTTTCTCCGTCGGATGATAGACGCAATGCCATATCCATTCTTAATCCTATAACCGAGGATCTTTCGGTAATGAAAACCGAATTGGTTTCCGGCATGATTTCCGTAATTTCCACTAATCTGCAACGTAAAAATTCTGACTTTAGGCTAATGGAGCTTGCTAAAGTATATACTGGGAAATTGCCTCTTTGCGAACTTCCTAACGAAAGTTCCGTCTTGTGCATCGGAGCGGTTGACGTAGACTTTTATGATGTAAAATCCGTGTTTACTTCCGTATTAAATGCTTTTGACGTCAAATACTCGCTTAAACGCAGCGACGAACCGTATTTACATCCGGGAATCAGCGCAGATATAGTCGTAGACGGCGAAATCATCGGATCATTCGGAAAACTTCATCCCTCGACAATGAAAAATTTCGGAATAAAGACCGGAAATATTTTTGTCGGAAGCCTGCAGTGCGAAAAACTCCTTACTATGAATACGCAAATCCACAAATATTCTGCGCTACCCAAATTCCCGCCGGTAGAAAGAGACCTTGCGCTGGTGGTAAATGATGACGTTTGCGTAGGCGAAATTATTGCTGCTGTTCAAGAGGCAAATTCTTTGATAAAAGAAGTACGTTTATTCGACGTATATAAGGGCGAACAGATAGAAAAAGGATATAAGAGCATAGCTATTAAATTCAAAATCGTATCCTACGACAAAACACTGGTGGACAGCGAAATAGTGACGATAATGGATTCGGTAATCGATGTGCTTTCTAAGCGTTTCGATGCAAAGGTAAGAGCATGATGGCAGAAATTCTTGCCCCGGCAGGTAGTTTCGAAGCATTAAAGACTGCAGTAATAAACGGCGCAGACGCAGTTTACATCGGACTAAGCAAGTTTAGCGCAAGAGCAAAAGCAGAAAACTTTAACAACGACGTTTTGCTGCAAGCTCTGAGTTACGCACATCTGTACGGCGTAAAAGTCTACATTGCTATAAATACACTTGTAAAAAACGAGGAAATGTCCGATGCGCTTAGAGATGCGCTATTCGCAATAGACAGCGGAGCCGACGCAATAATACTGCAAGATCTGGGACTGAGCGAACTTATTCGCAAAGCGAGACCATCCGCAATTCTACACGCCAGCACGCAAATGGGGATACACAACCTTGAGGGCGCAATTATAGCAAAACAACTGGGATTTACACGTGTAATCTTATCCAGAGAATGTACACTCAGCGAAATTAAGCGAATAAAGAACGGCGTAGATATAGAGGTCGAGTGTTTTGTACAAGGGGCGCTTTGCATTGCCTTTTCCGGAAATTGCTATTTTAGCAGTTTGGCGTCCGGGTTTTCCGGTAACAGGGGAAAGTGTATGCAACTTTGTCGAAAAAAGTACTCGCTTATGTTAAACGGAAAAACTAGAACAGGGTATTTGCTATCGGCAAAAGATTTGATGCTGGCGACAAAATTAAAAGACCTTGTTGACGCAGGCGTAGACAGCTTTAAAATAGAAGGCCGCCTTCGCCGCAACGAATATGTTGCCGAGAGTATTCGCATATACAAAAAAGCTTGTAATGAAAACATTACTGATAATGAAATAAATTGTTTAAAAAGGGTTTTTAATCGTGGCGATTTTACGCAAGGTCATCTTTATGACCCGACAAACAGAGTGATTGACTACAAAATAAATTCTCATAAAGGATTATTTTATTGTAAAGTCAAAGAGGTAAGAAACAGGATAGCTATACTCGAAAAATCTTTATGCAAAGGTGACGGCATTAAATTTTTGCGAAATGGTTTTGAGGTAGGTGGGGCTTTATTGCAAAGTAACGGGGACAAAACCGGTTTTGACGGTAATGTATACAAGGGTGATGATGTTTTCATAACAACAGACGCAGAGTTTAATAAAAAAGTTTGTTCTCGCACTAGAAAATTACCTGTTTCCGTAAAACTTGACTTTGAAAACAATACATTGACGTTAACCTGCGACAATAATATAGCCACGATGGAGTTATCAGGCTATGAAACAATCATAGCCGAAAACAGACCTATTACGATTTCGGATGTAGTAGAAAACTTTAATAAAAACGAATATTTCTTTACCGAGAATGCCGAGGTAATAGGAGAGCGATTCGTTCGTCGTTCGACTTTTAATGAAATCCGTAGAGTCGGTTATGATATTTTGCAAAATATAATTTTAAAAAATTATGCCTGCAAAATGCAAAAATACAACGAAAAACCCCTTATTATGTCTGACATAATAAGGGGGAGTGCAGTAAATATTCCGAATGATGCAACGATATACACAGTCAGCGAACCATCACAAGTTGTAGATGAAATGGAATATATTATCGTCAATCCGATAGAGTATTCTCCAACGTCTATAGAGAATTTTTATAGATTCACCGACAAAAAACTGCTGCTTTCGCTTCCGCCGATAGCCAGGGACAACGATGTTTTCATCCTTAAAAGTCTGACAAAAGCGGCTTTAGACAACGGTTTTTATGGCATAGTCGCAAACAACTTATATTCTTTCGCAATTTGCGACGGTCCGTTCTTGCTCGGACCAATGATGAATTGTCTTAACGACGTTATTGACTTGCCCAAAATTTACTCTTTTGAAAGCGATTTTTTAGGCAAGAAAGGCTTTGTTTACGCACAAGGCAACGTTCCGCTTATGACGTTCTGCAATTGCCCGAAAAAAGAATTTTTTGACGGTTGCGGTTCTTGCAACGGATATGAAGGTCATCTAAGCGACGGAGTTCGTAATTTCGAGTTGCGCCGTTACAAAGTTGGTTATTGCTATTGCCAAATGCTGAATTCTGCATATATTGACGTTACAGACAAAGTAAAACAGGGAAAAGTTATAGATTACAGCTATAACCGCCCAAATCAAAAAACATTAGGAAATCATAATAGAGAGCTAAAATAATGGATTTAAAATCGATTAAAACACTTGAATATCATAAGATTTTAAATAGAATCGCCGACTTTGCGACATCTTCTTCGGCAAAAAAACAAATAGCCGATATTCTTCCGTTCGACGAGAAAAACGACATTTTTACCGCATCCGAAGAAGTTTCCGAAGCATATACGGCAAAATACAAATTCAATGCAAATCCGATTCACTCGTTTGACGACTGTGCCGAATCGGTTTCTAAAGCAAACAAAGGCATTACCTTGACACCCGCCGAGCTTCTTAGAATATGCAGACTGCTTAAAGCCGGTCGAATTGCGCAAAACGTCATTTCGGAAATAGGCGACGATACAAAAGAATTGGATAAGTACGTTTTCGCATACAGAACCAACGAATTTTTGGAAAACGACATAGATAGGTGTATTATCGGCGAAACGGAAATAAGCGATAACGCAAGCTCTGCGCTAAAAGATATCCGACGCAAGCTTTTCGATAAAAAAACAGCTTTAAAGGAAAAGTTAAGTTCCTACTTTCGTAAGTCGGAATACAGTTTGTATCTTCAAGACAATCTTGTAACAATTCGCAACGACCGTTTCGTTTTGCCGGTCAAGTCAGAATATCGCTCAATGGTTCAAGGTCTTATTCACGATCAGTCGGCAAGCGGCGCAACCGTCTTTGTGGAACCGTTTTCAGTTGTCGAAATGAATAACGAAATTCGAAGTTTGGCAGCCAAGGAAGAAGTCGAAATCGAAAACATTCTCAAGGATTTGACACGTCAAACAGGAAGTTTCGCTGAAGAATTGCGCTCAATGCAAGACTCCTTAACTTCATTGGATGTGATTTTTGCAAAAATGAATTATTCGGTGTCCATCAACGGCGTAGTTCCCAAGTTTAACGATAAAAACGAACTAAAACTTTTAGATGCTCGGCACCCGCTTATAGATAAGGATAAAGTCGTCCCCATAACAATCAAAATAGGCGCTAATGCTCGTGTTTTAATGATAACCGGACCAAATACCGGCGGCAAAACCGTATGCCTTAAAACCGCAGGATTATTATGTCTTATGGCTTATACCGGACTCATGATTCCATGTGTCGAGGGAAGCGAGGTGCCGATATTCGACAACATTTACTGCGACATCGGCGACGAACAAAGTATAGCCGAGTCATTAAGCACCTTTTCGTCGCATGTGGTTAACCTCACTCGAATAACCGACGCATTGACAAACAAATCTTTGCTTTTGTTTGACGAACTAGGCGGCGGAACGGATCCGATCGAAGGTTCCGCTTTGGCTATAGGCATAATAAAATATATACAAATGTTTAAAGCCACTGCGATTATAACCACCCACTACAGCGCTCTAAAAAATTATGCGCTTTCCTGCACGGACATAATTAACGGAGCCATGCAATTTAACGCACAAACTTTAAAACCGACATACAAGCTCCTTATAGGCGTTCCGGGCGCAAGCAATGCTTTAAAAATAGCAAAATCATTAGGATTAAATTCAAAAATTTTAGAATTTGCTTACTCCAGCATAGACAAGGAAGTGCTAAAACTCGAAGATTTATTGTCTGATGCAGAAGAAACAAAACGTCTTGCGGAGGAAGAGCTATCCGAAAATCGCAGATTGGGCGAAGAACTGAACGTTTTAAAATCGGAAGCGATTCAAAAACAAAAAGCACTCACGGAAAAACTGGAAAGACTTAACGCAAACGCAAAAGCAGAAATTAAACGAATTATTGCGAACGATGAAGAGAAAGCAGACGAACTTATTGAAAAAATCAAGGAAAAGTTAAAAGAAGCCGATGAAAAAGCTTTTTTTGAAGCAAAAGCCTTACGAAAACAGCTGGAAGACATAAAATATCGAAACGATGAAAACGTAAAAAGCGAACTTGCAGCAATCGATCCGGCAAAAATAACAAAAGGTAAAAAAGTCTCGGTAATCAGCCTGGGTGCGCAAGGAACAATAGTCGATGTCGACCGCAAAAAAGAATCGGCTTTAATTTCGATAGGTTCGATGAAGACTGCCGTAAAATTTTCGGATATAGCCGACGTCGAACAACCTAAACCCAAACAAGCCGTTAAAAAATTTGTTCCTTCCCCAAAAACGGAAGAATACGTCATCATACCCGAAGTCTTTGTGATAGGGTACACCGTGAGCGAAGCTATAGAGCTTATAGAACCTCATATAATCAACTGCCACTTAAACGGGCCTAAACTACTGCGCATAGTTCACGGCAAAGGAACGGGAGCGCTTGGCGCCGGAATACAGAAATATCTCAAAACTTCGCCTTTAGTGTATTCGTACCGGTACGGCGGATTCGGAGAAGGCGAACGAGGGGTAACGATAGCGGAAATAAAATAGGAGAGAACATTTTGGAAAAAATTATTTTTCTTGACAATGCTTCAACAACGCCGTTGTGCGAAGATGCAAAAAAAGGTATCGAATTTGCGGTAAACAAATATTACAATCCGTCCGCTCTTTACGGCGAGGCTCTGTCTGTAAAAAACGAAATAGAAAATGCGAGAGCAGTTATTGCAAAACGTCTCGGCGCATCTGCAAACGAAATATTTTTTACTTCATGCGCAACGGAAAGTAACAACTGGGTTTTTGAGAGCGGATTTAAAAACAAAAAAGGCAATATTGTGGTCTCGTCCATGGAACACGCCTCCGTCTATCAATGCGCCATGAGACAAAAAAGTCGAGGAGCGGACGTAAGGTTTGTGCCGTTACAATCGGACGGACGAATAGATATAGATAAATTGTACGATTTGCTGGACGAAAACACTTCGCTGGTCTCGATAATTCATTGCAGCAACGAAACCGGCGTAATAAATGATTTAAAAGCAATTTCTTCGGCAATTAAGAGCAAGTGCAGGAACGCTTTGTTTCATTCGGACGGAGTTCAGGCTCTTTGCAAAACGAACAACAAGGTCGAAGAACTCGGCGTCGACATGTACAGTTTAAGCGCACACAAAATAGGCGGAATGAAAGGCATAGGCGCACTGTATATAAAAAAAGGAGTATCTTTGCAACCGTACATTGCCGGAGGCGGGCAGGAATACGGCATGCGTTCAGGCACCGAAAACGTCGCAGGAATATTGTCATTTGCGGCAGCGGTTAAAAATTATGAAAACAAATTTAATGCTCAAAGAGCGCAAACGTTACGTAATATCTTTATTTCCGTTTTAAGCAATTGCGACGTAAAAATAAACGGTACCGCCACCGGCAGCAATTGCATACTGTCACTTTCAATCAAAGGCATTAAAGCCGAAGTTCTTCAGCATATGCTTTCCGACAAAGGCGTACTGATAGGGTTAGGCTCGGCATGTTCGTCAAAATCAAGGAATAACAGAGTTTTATCAGCAATGGGTGTTTCTCCGAAACTTATAGAAGGCAGTATTCGCATAAGTACCGGGATAGATACAACCGAGCAAGACGCAACCAATGCCGCCGAAATCATAAAGCAAGAAATTTACACGTTAAGGGGAAATTTATCATGAACAACGTAATCATTATAAGATACGGCGAATTATATCTTAAAGGCAAAAACAGACGCTTTTTTGAAAATTTGCTCATCAACAACATAAAACATGCACTCAGCGGAATAGACTGTAAAATGACGTTTTTTCGTAGCCGCTACGAAATTTCCGATTATACAGACCAAACGGAAATCGTCTCAAGACTGAAAAAGGTTTTCGGTATACACTCAATAAGCATTGCGATAAAATGTAAAGCGGATATCGATGAAATTTGCGAAACTGCAAAGTCGTTTAGCATTAAAGGTTCATTTAAGGTTTCGACTAACAGAGCCGATAAAACTTTTCCGTACATATCCACAGAGGTAAGCGCGAAAGCAGGAGGAGCGATTTTGTCGCAAAATCGCAATCTCACTGTAGATATCCACAATCCGCAATACGTTTTGAACATCGATATACGAGAAGACGGCTGCGCATATCTTTTTATGGATAAAATTTTGTGCGCCGGCGGCATGCCTGTGGGATGCGCAGGTAAGGGACTTTTGTTGCTTTCAGGCGGATTGGATAGCCCGGTAGCAGGCTATATGATGGCAAAACGGGGACTTTCACTCGATGCGATTCATTTTCATTCATATCCGTACACGAGCGAAAAAGCAAAACAAAAGGTAATCGACTTAGCAAAAATACTTTCTCAATACAGCGGTCCCATCAATCTTACATGTATACACTTTACAAAAATTCAGGAAGAAATCCACCGATGTTGCACATCAAACTACATGGTTACGTTAGTCAGACGGTTCATGATGAGAATCGCCGAAAAAATTGCTCAAATCAATCAATGCGGTTGTCTGATTAACGGTGAAAGTTTAGGACAGGTGGCGAGTCAAACCTTACCGAGCATTACGGTGACAAACGATACAATAAAGTCAATGCCCGTTCTCAGACCATGTATCGGAATGGATAAGCAAGAAATAATCAATATCGCTCTTAAAATGGAAACTTATGAAACGTCTATCCTTCCTTACGAAGATTGCTGTACCGTATTTTTGCCCGATAGTCCTGTAACAAAGCCTACAATAAAAAGAGCAGAGTTTGAAGAGAAAAAGTTAGGAGATTTTTCCAAACTAATAGAAGAAGCGATAGAAACGAGAGAAATTATCAAAATAGGGCGATAAAATTTCTGCTAAATTTGTTTTCTTTTGCTCGATAGGAAAGTCTATAGAGGCGCTTACGAGAATCTTATCTTTAAGTTTATCTGTAGTCGCCGATTTTACAAGTCGATGATTTTGATAATATTCATCGGCATCGATGTAAATTTTTTTTATAGAATCAGGTATATTAAAACATTTTTCGCTGTTTATGTCTGTCATAAACAGCGATTTTGCTATTTCGGTAGGTAGTCCTCCGCCACTGACAGCACTATCTATAGCATGCACTATAACTGTATAATCCGTATTATACGCAACGCAATACGAATCGGTGTTTACCTCGCCTGTACCCGCTGTTCCGGTTTTTGCTGCTAAATTAAATTTTGTAGCCGAAAGCGATTTTGCTGTTCCGTTCGAGGCGCAATCATTTAACATTTCGTTTATATAATAGGCAGTAGTCGATTTAATAATTTGCGTCGGAGCCGAATAGCGCTTATACACGGTTATCCCGTTCTTTTGAATTTCGCTTACGATTTTTGCTTCGGTATACATTCCGTCATTTGCAAACGTGGCATACGCTGCGGCAAGATTTGGAATTTCAACGCCATACTTCATGCCGCCGAGAGCTAACGCCAGTCCTTCATTTTTCTCGGTTTCGATTCCGAATCTTTTCAAAAACGCTTTTCCTTTTTCCACGCCATATTCTTCTAATAATTTTACTGCAGGCACGTTAAGCGACTCTTTTAACGCAAACCCGCATGAAACCCAGCCGTTATACTTACCTTTATAATTTTTCGGTGCATAACCGTCAAAGTCTACCGATTCGTCCAATATAGGAGAGCATGGTAGAATTTTTTCGTTTTCAAGCATAGGAGCATAGCAAACAAGCGGTTTTATTGTAGATGCCGGACTTCTTTTTGCGTATATACCGACGTCACAGTTACTTTCGTATGCAATTATTTGACCGTTATTGTTTTTTAATACGAGTATTCGAGTTTTGGTATCTTTTGGTAAAAGATTTTTTGCCGCTATAGATATATTTTTGTCGTAGTTGCAAACAATTTTATATCCGCCTGTTTTTAACGTCTCCATCGAAACTCCCAAAATATTTTTTGCTTCTTCGAGAGCTGACTTCCAATATTTCGATTCGCCGTTTTCAGGCATAAGCGTTGTTTTTTCGCTAAGCGACAGCTCATACTCAATATCGGAAATATACCCGCAGTTCTTCATACGTTTCAAAATTGTTTTTACTCGTACCTCGTTTCTTTCTTTATATGGCGAAAAGACGGTAGGGTTGTTTATCGTGGCAGCCAAAATTGCACTTTCTTTTGTTGTCAAGTTCGATGCGTTTTTGTTAAAGAAAGAGTTAGCTGCATTTTGTATCCCATAGATACCGTTTCCGAAATACAAATTATTTAAGTAAGCGGTTAATATTTGATTTTTTGTCAACTTTCTTTCTATTGCCTTTGCAAATCGAATTTCTTTAATTTTACGTTTAAGTGTTTTTTCCGAACTTAAAAACATATTTTTTGCTAGCTGTTGAGTTATAGTCGAGCCGCCTTGCGCAAACTTTTTTTCTTTTATATCCTTAACCGCTGCTGCGACTGTTCTGGCATAATCCACGCCTTCATGTTCATAAAACCTTTTATCTTCCGCCGCCAAAAAAGCATTTACCGTGTTTTTATTAAGCTCAGTTACATCAATGCTTTTACCGGCAAATAAATAATCTTTGCTTACTATCGTATAGTTATCGTTTTTTGTAAGAACGCCGATATTCATATCTCCGTATCCAAGCATAGCAATAAACGGCTCGGTAATCGCCCATAAAGAAACAACGGCGGTTATTAAAACAAAAGCAAAAAAATAACGCAAAAATTTCTTCATGGTTTTAGTATGTTCATTTTTGCAAACTTGCCCGATTTTACTGTACTTTTTCCTTAAAATATGCTAAAATTCGTATTAGGGAAGTTTTTGAGAAATGAAAAAATACTTTATAAATACATACGGTTGTCAAATGAACGTCCATGAATCAGAAAAGCTTGCAGGCATTTTGTCGCTAAGAGGCTATACCGAAGCCAAAACGCAAGAAGAAGCGGATATAATATTGTTTAACACTTGCAGTATTAGAGAAACGGCTGAATCAAGAGTTCTCGGCAATCTCGGTATAGTAAAAAAGATCAAAGAACGACGTCCGGACATAATAGTAGGTATTTGCGGTTGCATGTCACAACGCAACGGAGCAGCCGAGATGCTAAAGAAGCGTTGCCCGTTTATTGATATAATTTTTGGCACTTTTAACATGTATAAACTCGGAGAATATATCGATGAATTCCAAAAAAGCGGCAAAAGAATAGTAGAAATCTGGGATAAAGGCGGCGTCGAGGATTCCCCGGTATTGCGTTCGAGCGGAGTAAACGCCTGGGTAAACATCATGTACGGCTGCGATAATTTTTGTTCATACTGCATAGTTCCTTACGTTAAAGGAAGAGAACGAAGCCGACGTAAAGAAGATATTATAAACGAAGTCAAAGAACTTGTTGCAAACGGTTATAAAGAGGTAACTTTGCTCGGTCAAAACGTTAATTCGTATGGCGGCGGCTCCCCGGAGTTTGCCATGTTGCTATCTGACTTATCGGACATAGACGGCAAATTTCGAATAAAATTTATGACTTCGCATCCGAAAGATTTGTCCGAAGACGTTGCAAAAATCATGAGTCAGAGTGATAAAATCGCTAAATACGTACATTTACCGGTGCAATCAGGCAGCGATAGAATACTAAAATTGATGAATCGTAAATACACATCTTCCGAATATCTCGAGCGCATCGCAATGATAAGATCTTTTGTTCCAAACGTCGGCATAAGTAGCGACCTGATGGTGGGATTTCCGTCGGAAACCGAAGATGATTACCTTCAGAGCGAAGAACTTATAAAAAAAGTAAGATATAACAATTTGTACACTTTTATTTATTCTCGACGTAGCGGTACGGTTGCCGACAAAATGGCCGAGCAAATAGATATTAAAGTCAAAACAGATCGTATAGAACGTCTCATTAAAACGCAATTTGATATCGGCAACGAAATCGCAATCTCTTTAGTAGGCAAAACATATGAAATTCTGTGCGATAGTTTCGATAACGGAATTTGCTACGGAAAATCTTCTTGCGACAAATCCGTTTCCTTTAACGGAGATGAAAGCGACGTCGGTAAATTTTTGGAAGTTAAGATTATACAAGCGAAAAACAACAAGTTGATAGGAGAGAAGCTATGCCGTCTTTAAGCAACACACTTTTATCGGAAACAGACCGAAAAAAACTTTCGCCGATGATGCAACAATACGTGCAGACTAAGGACGGATATCCAGATTGCTTGCTTTTTTACAGGCTTGGAGATTTTTACGAAATGTTTTTCGATGACGCAGTTACTGCAAGCAAAGAACTAGATCTCACTCTTACGGGCAGAGACTGCGGACTCGGCGAAAGAGCGCCGATGTGCGGCGTTCCGTTTCACGCCGTAGATACTTACATAGCGAAGCTTATCGAAAAAGGCTACAAAGTCGCCGTATGCGAACAAGTAACTCAACCGGGCAAAAAACTTATGGACAGAGAAATTACACGAGTAGTTACGCCTGGAACGTTAGTGGACTCTGTCATGCTTAACGAAGAAAAAAACAATTATCTCGTTTCCGCAGCTTTAGTAGACGGATATGTCGGCATCGCATATACGGATATTTCTACCGGCGAATTTTTTCATACCTCGTTAGATAGCAGAATTACAGTAAAAATTAACGAAATTTTGTCCCGAATAGCTCCTTCGGAAATAATTTGCAACGAGTCAATGCTTGCCGAAAGTATAAATTTATCTATAGTAAAATACGGCTCTGTTTGCCCGTTTACGCTATTCGACGAAACCGCATTTTGTTATGAAAATGCAGTCATCGCCGTAAAAAATAAGTTCGACGAACAAAATTTTAAACTTATAGACAAAAATAGAGCGGCAACATGCGCAGTAGGCGCATTGTTAGAATATCTTGACAAAACTCAAAAACGAAGTTTGATAAATATTAATAAGTCGGAAGAAGAAAAACTTAACGGTGTAATGAGCATAGACACATCAGCTCGTCGAACGTTAGAGCTTGTCGATAACGCAGCGACCGGCAAAAAATACGGTTCTCTCCTTTGGCTTATCGATCGCACTTCAACCAAAATGGGCGCAAGAAAGTTACGTAACTGGCTGGAGATGCCTTCTACTGAAAGCGTCGCCATTAATATGCGTCTGGACGCAACCGAAGAACTTTTTTCGGATATAAAAAAACGTACTAAATCAATAAACATACTTTCAAAAATTTGCGATATCGAAAGGATATGCGGCAGGTTGTCTTTCGGTAACGTCTCGCCTAAAGATATTTTGGCTCTCGGGCAGACACTTATTCTCTTCCCTGAGTTAAAAGAATTGCTGTCTTCGCTCGAAAGTAAAATGTTTGCGCTTATAAACTCAAAAATAGGCGATTTATATGACTTAGGCTCGCTTATAGTAAATGCTATCAGCGAAAAAACCGCTCCGACAATAAGGGAAGGCGGAGTTATTAAAGACGGATTTAACGCCAAGCTCGACGAATACAGAAACATTTCTACCAATACTCAATCGGTTTTGGAGCAATTGGCAGCCGCCGAAAAAGAAGAGACCGGCATAAAAAACTTGCGTATTGCCTATAATAAGGTTTTCGGATATTACATCGAAGTACCTAAAGGTCAAATTTCGTTGGTACCATATCGTTACGTTCGCAAACAAACAACCGTAAATTCCGAAAGATACATTACCGAAGAACTTAAAGAGCTTGAAACAAAGATTCTTTCTGCTGCAGAAACGGCTATTAAATTGGAAGTAGAACTGTTTAACGCTCTTACCGAACAAATAAAAACTCGACTCGACGAGCTTACTGCCGCCGCAAGAGCTGTCGCAGCGCTCGACTGCGTAACATCCAACTCAACTGTCGCAAGAGAATACGATTTCGTAAAACCGATAATAAACGATCAGGTAACACAAATAAAAATTATCGGCGGAAGGCACCCGGTCGTAGAAAAATTACTTAAAAGCGAATCTTTTGTTCCTAACGATGCTCTTTTAAACGATGAAAGTAATATTATGCTTATTACAGGACCGAATATGGCAGGTAAAAGCGTTTATATGAAGCAAGTTGCCCTCATTACGGTACTTGCACATATCGGAAGTTTCGTTCCCGCTAAGTCTGCGGAAATTTCTATCGTTGACAAATTGTTTACCAGGGTAGGCGCAAGCGATGATCTCGGAACGGGCAGAAGCACCTTTATGGTAGAAATGAGCGAAGTTTCGTATATCTTGAGTAATATTACGGACAAGAGTCTTATTCTTTTAGATGAAATAGGAAGAGGCACTTCTACATATGACGGATTAAGCATAGCTTGGGCAATTATAGAATATATTTCACAAAATTTCAATGCAAAAACATTGTTTTCCACGCATTATCACGAGCTTACAGAGTTAGAAGGCATACTCAAAGGAGTAAAAAATTACAAACTTACGCTAAAAGAAAAGGACGGAAATATCGTTTTTCTGCGTAAGCTCATGAGAGGAAGTGCAAACAAAAGTTTCGGCATCGAGGTTGCCGGGCTTGCCGGGCTGCCTAAATACGTTATTTCGAGGGCAAAAGAACTTCTTGCTTCATTGGAAAAAGCGGATATCATGACAGTTGATCCGCCAATTGCCAACCAACAAATTTCACTGTTTAATAACCTAAACAACAATGCGGAAATTAACGCCATACTTACCGAGCTCGATCTGGACGAAATTACCCCCAGACAAGCTATGGACATTTTGGCAGACTTAAAGGAAAAGGCGGTAAAAAACAATGGCTAAAATTCATTTGCTTGACAGCAGCGTTTATAATCTTATCGCTGCAGGCGAAGTAGTTGAAAAACCAACGTCTATAGTAAAAGAGTTAGTCGAAAATTCGATAGACGCCGGTGCGACACGTATAAACGTTACAATTAAAAATGGCGGAATAGACTATATTTGCGTATCGGATAACGGATGCGGAATCGAAAAGGAAGACATGAAAAACGCCTTCTTGTTACATGCGACTAGCAAAATCAGTGACGCTGCCGACCTAAATTCTATATTAACTTTGGGTTTTCGAGGCGAAGCGCTTGCGAGCATCGCCGCAGTCAGCAAAGTTACGGCAGTCAGCTGCGTCCGTGACTCAAACGAAGGTCACAGCGTAACATTCGATAACGGAATCTTAGTAGACGAGCAATCCGCACCAGCTGCAGTCGGAACTACCGTAACAGTGGAAAATCTTTTTGCAAAAATACCGGCGAGAGCCAAGTATTTGCGCAAGCCGTCTACCGAAGAAGGAGACGTTTCCTCACTGATTACCAAACTTATACTTGCAAATCCCACGGTATCGTTTAACTATGTTTCTGACGGGAAAAAGATTTTTTCCACAGGTGAAGGGATAGAGAGCGCACTTGTCAGCGTTTACGGTCAAGAAATACTTTCATGTATACAGGAAATTTCTTTAGAACTTCCGGATGTAAAAATAAGAGGGTACGTAGGCAAACCGTCATTTACAAAGCATAGTCGCAACTACCAAACAATAATAGTAAACGGTAGATATATAAAAGACGAAGACATATCGTACATGGTTTATATTTGTTTTAAGGATTACCTTATGACAAGGCAATACCCGTTTTTCGCCATTTACATTGATTTACCGTCGGACATGGTAGACGTAAACGTTCACCCAAACAAGCTTACGGTTAGATTTGCACAGCCGGAACGAATACATAAGCTTATTCGTTCTGCGGTAAACGCATCGTTAAATACTGCGGTTGTACAACCGAAAACTTTTTCTTCCGCCACCACAGATACGAAATCGGACGATGATAAGCATGCCGAAACTAAAGACGTGCAAATAGGCTGCGACTTTGTAAAGTCAACGGCGAAAAACACCTTGGACTTTACGTCGCTGTTAGTAAAAAATACGTCAACGCTAAAAGAACAACGCTATTCCGCAATCGGAGACTCGTTGCACACTCAGCCGTCGCCGTTTAATTACGTAGACGACTCCAAAGAAATCCAAGCGAATGTTTCCGAAAGCACTCAATTCCCGAGTTTGCCCGACTGTGATTATTCGGCAGAAGAAAATAAGCAACAAATCAAAATCACAAACGAAATTACCATTCCGCAAACCGAAAATTTTGCCGAACTCAACGAATCGATTGCTCCGACTTTGGTAGGCAGCCTGTTTGACACATATATCCTTATAGAGCGTCGAGACGACTTATATGTTATTGATCAACACGCAGCGCACGAACGCATATTGTACGATAAACTTGTAAAGGAAATTGAGGATGGCAACTGTATTAAGCAAGATCTTTTAGTACCTTATCTTTTTACGGTATCATATGAAGAATCGGCTGTTTTAGACGAGAATCTTGCGATATTCAGCGACTGCGGCTACGACGTTACCAAGATGAGCGGACTTACTTACTCGATTTCCGCTGTGCCTGCAATTGCGTCGAATATCAGCCTTTCGAAATTTTTACCGGTCTTTTTCGATGCAATTAAAGACAAGGAACTGCTTAAAATTTCTCCTATAAAAGATATTTTGGCGCAATGCGCATGCAAATCAGCTATAAAGGGCAACACTATGCTTACAAGCAAAGAAATAGAATATCTTGTTTCAAACATGAACGATTTAAATGTTTTGCTTTGTCCGCACGGCAGACCTATCGTCATTAAAATTACCAAATACGATGTAGAAAAATGGTTCAAGAGAAAATAAAAGTTTTAATAATTTCCGGACCAACTGCCGTAGGCAAATCCGCTTTCGGCGTAAAAGCCGCACAACTACTTAACGGCGAAGTCATAAGCGCCGACTCCATGCAAATATACAGGGGCATGGATATAGGTACCGGAAAAATTACCGCTTCCGAAATGCATGGAATAAAACATCACATGCTCGACGTGGCAGATCCCGACGAGGACTATTCGGTAGGGCAGTACGTTTACGAAGCAGCTAACTTAATAAAAGATATCGCAATCAGAGGAAAATTGCCTATAATAGTCGGCGGAACCGGACTGTACATCAATTCGTTGATGTTTGGGCACAGTTTTTCTCAAACGCAGCGTAACGAAGAAATCCGAGCGCAACTGCGTCGCTTTGTAGCTGAAAACGGAAATTCGGCTCTTCATCAAAAACTTGCCGAAGTCGATCCTGTTTCAGCCCAAAAGATTATGGTTAACGACGTAAAGCGAGCGATACGAGCATACGAAATATATTTAATTACCGGAAAACCTCGTAGCGAGCAACTCGATGAAAACAAACCGATGTACGACTACAAAATGCTTGTGTTAACCGACGACAGAGAAACGCTTTATCAGAGAATCAATGCAAGAGTAGACGATATGTTAAATAGAGGTCTTATCGATGAGGTAAGATCTTTGTATCGATACAAAAACTGCAATTCTATGCAAGCGATTGGCTACAAAGAAATAATAAAGTATTTCGACGGCGAAATTACCGTCGAACAAGCCATAGAAGAAATTAAAAAAGGCAGCAGGAATTACGCAAAAAGGCAGATGACTTTTTTTCGTGGCATAAAACTCGAAAAAGAATTTTTGCAAGTTTCGGACTGCGCCGAATACTTATCTAAAATGCAGTAATATTTATTATATCAAAGGAAAAACGAAATGCTTAATATAGATATCGATAATCTAATCGAAAATGTAAAAGATCAACTCAAGCCGCAATTTGCCGAATGTGACGACATAGCGCTTTATAATCAAAATAAAGTTCTCGAAGCTTTCAGAAAAAACAAGATTGCCTTGAGGCATTTTAATGCAACGACCGGCTACGGTTACGATGACGCAGGCAGAGATACGCTAAACAGACTTTTTGCCGATACATTCGGCGCAGAGGACGCTCTAGTTTCTCCATACTTTACAACAGGGACGCACACTATTTCTACGGCGCTATTCGGATTGTTGCGTCCCGGAGACACGTTGCTTTCGATAAGCGGTGCTCCTTACGACACACTAATCGACGTAATAAGTGGCAATAACATTGGCTCTCTAAAAGATTTCGGCGTTGACTACAGACAGGTAAATTTAACCGAGAACGGAAAATTCGACAATATAAAAATTAAAGACTCTTTGCAGTTTCCGCATTCGGTAATTTACATTCAACGCTCCAGAGGATATAGTTTTCGTAATGCTTTTACCGTTGAAGATATAGAAAATATTATAAAGTTTGTTCGCAGCTTTTCGTCTGCACCTATTATTGTGGACAATTGCTACGGCGAATTTACGCAAAAAAAAGAGCCCACCGAAGTAGGGGCAGATCTGATCATGGGTTCGCTTATAAAAAATCCCGGTGGCGGATTGGCTCCGACAGGGGGATATATCGCAGGTAAAGCGGATTTGATAAAACAAATCGCTTTTCGTATGACCGCTCCGGGAGTAGGAAGCGAAGTAGGTTCGTATGCATTCGGATACAGATTGTTTTATCAGGGGTTTTTTATGGCGCCGCACATAACCATGCAAGCAGTAAAGTCTGCGCTTACATTTTCAAAGGTATTCAGGACACTCGGATACAATGCCATGCCTTTTGACAACACAGTTATGAGCGATATAATATGTTCAATAAAATTCGACACTAAAGAACAGCTTGTATCTTTTATACAATCTGTACAATACGTGTCACCGATAGATAGTTTTGTCACACCTTATCCGTGGGACATGCCCGGTTATGCGGATCAGGTTATAATGGCAGCAGGCGCATTCGTACAAGGTTCGTCCATCGAGCTGAGCGCCGATTCTCCTATAAAAGAACCGTATGTTGCATACTTACAAGGCGGTCTGACATACGAACATGCGTTAATTGCCATTAAAAAATGCGTGCAATCAATTAACGACCTTCGCCGTTAAATAAAATATACTGGCTAGCGAGAGCAATAAACTCTCCGTTTGTAGGACACTCGTCAATAACTTTAATACCAAGCATAACATTAAACTTTTCCAACTTCTTGCTGTTATATGCACTGTGAATAACATTGCGGATGGAACTGTCTATTGTGTATACATTGCTTTTTACGGCAGGAGATATACGTTCATATATCTTCTTTAACGTACTATATTCCTCAATGTACGCTTCAATAGCATACAAAAGGAATTTGAATCCTTGCTTGTTCGGCATAATACCGACTTTCAACAATAACTCTGTGATTTCCGTTTGCATAATTGCACTCCAATATGTATATTTTATATTAACATTATAACACTTTGTTTTAAATAATGCAACCATTTTACCGCACAAAATTCAAAAAAAACATTAAAATTTTAATGAATTATTTGAAAGCTAATTTTTTTGACTTAAATTTGAAAATTTATCGGCAATATATTTGACTTAACATCGGCAAATCATTTATAATATGGTATGTTCGTAGGGGAGTGGCTCAACGGTAGAGTAGCGGTCTCCAAAACCGTAGGTTGCGTGTTCGAATCGCGTCTCCCCTGCCAAAACAAAGCATTGCACTTTAGTGTGATGCTTTGTTTGTCGGAAAAAGCGATGAGAACACGCAGTGTTCGTCTATTTGCGTAAGCAAATATTTGACTTTTTACCTTGATTTTACAAGTAATTTTATCAATCATGCTTCTTATGAGCGTTTT
>ERZ857629.920-NODE-920-length-36164-cov-5.494641_pt1 | contig 36164 bp, 33 predicted proteins | sample MGYA00519700_ERZ857629 | MGnify/ENA primary metagenome ERZ857629 (study PRJEB31778, sample SAMEA3449351) | human gut metagenome | biome: human gut; feature: human-associated habitat; material: faeces | place: United Kingdom | collected 2010/2012 ... | reverse complement strand
CTGCTTGAACAATTTTTACTTCAAAATATTGTCTAACTTTTGGGGGTCACTTCAACATAAAATATGGGGCTTTTTTATCGGCATATTTTGATCAGACAAATGTTGACCGCAATAAGCGTCGGATAGAAGAGTTGTTCAAAGCTACTTTTAGAAATTAATCGAATCAAACAAAGGACGTCAGGAAGATTTACAGCCTGCGTCCTTCGTTTTTTTTCTAAGAATTATTGATTTTTCTTTATGCACGTGCTATACTTACGTATATACGTAAGTATATTTAGGAGGGCGTGCTATGCTGAAATACCAGTTCCCCGCGGTAAGAGGAAATCAAGCGGGAAAAGAATACTATATCTGCATGGTTCCTATGGGACTATTGAGCCGAATTTTCTTGATGGGTGATTCAGATGTGCCGCCGGAGTATCGTGCGCAGCGGAGATTGAATGAAGCCAGGATTCCAGAAATACGGGATTATATCTTGCATAATAGAGATTCCTATGTCTTCTCGGCATTGGCAGCGTCCGTCGACGGGAATATGGAGTTCGCCTGTTCCGACGCCAACGAGAATGTAGGGACTTTAAATATTGATATGGATTCTACATTTCTGATTAATGATGGTCAACATCGGAGAGCTGCAATTGAGGCGGCCATAGAAGAGGACGAAACACTAAAAGAAGAAACCATTTCAGTCGTTATTTACAAAGATCAAGGACTTCAAAGAAGCCAGCAGATGTTTACTGATCTAAACAAGCACGCTGTGACAACATCAAAATCGCTAAACACTTTATATGAGTCGAAAGATCCGGATGCACTTATAACGAAGAAAGTAGTTAATTCTATTGATTTCCTCAGGAAGTATACTGACAAGGAAAAGGATAATCTCAGCAAATACTCGTCCAACATTTTTACGCTGAACACTTTTTATACCGCCCATAAACGCATTTCCAGATTGGTTGGGGATTTCTCAAAAAGCGAAAAACTGATTTGCGCTTTCTGGGAAAGTGTTGTCGCAAATATGCGTGAGTGGAACGAAATGGATCAGGGAGAACTAAGCAAGAAAAGTCTACGAGAAGACTATATTATTACACAAGGTTTGATTATTCTTTCTTTCGGGAGACTTTGTGAATTTTTTGCGGAAAACCCACAACAAGACATGAAAAAGAGTCTAAGAGGGCTTAAAAAAATAGATTGGCTGCGAAACAATGAGGCAAGCTGGATGAATCGAGCAATAAAGCCAAACGGAAAGATAAATCGAAATGAACAAGGGATATTTTTAACCTACGTTCAAATCAAGCGGCTCTTGGGGCTACCTGTGCTCGATGCCGAACTAAAAAAAGAAAAGCAAATGCTTGGTTAGACTCGCTTAGTGAGGAGAAATATAGATGACGGATAATACTTCAGAAGCGAAAGTATCTAATGAAACAAAAATAAGCAGTTTCAAGGCGAAACAGAGTATGCCATATGACTTTAAGGTCAAATACGCACATGTGCGCGCCTGGGAATTTTATAATGAGTGCGGTAAAAGAGGCCTTGACTGTTATGTTTCCGTAGGCGGTCTTGACAGCATTACCCTGTTCTTTTTTCTTGAATCTATCGGGATCCATGTGCCCGCGGTTTCCGTTTCAAGCCTTGAAGATATCAGCATTCAGAAAATCCATCGTGAACTTGGCGTGATTTCGCTTCGACCTGCTCTGCGAGACGATGGTACACACTGGACAAAACAAAAGCTCCTTCAGGAATTTGGCTTTCCTGTGCTTTCAAAGGAAATTGCGCGGAAGATAGAACTGTTGCAGAATCCGACGGAAAACAACGCAACTGTCCGGCATGCAATTATGACAGGAGAGACAGGTGCATACGGCGGCTACCAAAAAAATTCAAGAATGAAGCTGGCAAAAAAGTGGCTTGAAAAATTTGGCGGAACAGAGAACGAAACCGAAGGAGTCAACTATCAGACTGCGCCATTTAAGGTATCTGCAAAATGCTGTTACTACTTGAAAGAAAAGCCTTGCTCAGATTGGGCAAAAGAGCATAATAGCGTTCCATACCTGGGATTGATGGCATCGGAAGGCGGGCGCCGCGAAAAGGCTTTAATGCTAAACGGATGCAATTATTTTGGAAAAGATACCATCAGGTCGGCACCGTTTGCCATTTTCAAAAGGCAAGATCTTTTGCAGCTAGCCTTGGATCTCCAAGTTCCTGTTCCTGAAATATATGGACGGATTGAAAAAGATTCTGACGGGAATCTTTTTACAACTGGAGAGCAACGAACCGGGTGCTCCATGTGCGGATTTGGAATTCAGTTGGAAAAGCGGCCGCACAGGTTTGATCGCCTTAGAGAGCGAAACCCTAAAGAGTGGGACTATTGGATGAACAGATGTTGCATTGATGATGAAGGAAACGCCTTCGGATGGGGAAAAGTTTTGGACTACCTTGATATAGGGTGGCGAGACATTCCTGACAAAAAATAACAAGCTGGGAGCGGCGATTATGTACAAGGGAAAATTCGAGGTCTTCGAAAGTATTATTCGAGAAATAATGGTTGTATACAAGCATGATGAGCGCCCGTGGCTTATTGGTTATAGTGGCGGGAAAGACTCTACATTGCTCGTATCCCTTGTATATGAAGCTGTCAAAAGGTTGAAATCTGCAGACTCGAAACTCACAAAGAAGGTATATGTAATTACTTCAGACACAATGGTTGAAAACCCCATTGTAAAGAAATACATGCACTCGTCTTCAGATAGCATTAATCGTGCTGCGAAGAACGATGGTCTGCCTATCGAAGCTCACATCATATATCCTGAGCCAGAGCAAACATTTTGGAGCCGGATTATCGGGTTGGGGTATCCCACTCCCGAACCCCCGGGATTCAGATGGTGTACAGATCGACTGAAGATAATGCCGATGAATAAGTTCGTTAATGATCGGATCAAGGAGAGCGGTCAGATCGTCATTCTGCTGGGGGTGAGAAAGGGAGAAAGCGCTACAAGACTTAAAACGATTACCGCACGGGAGATTGAAGGTAAGCTGCTCAACATGCATAACGACATCCCTAATGCGTATGTGTACAATCCCATTACTGAAGTGCCAAACGATTTGGTTTGGGAATTTCTGTTGAAGGATGACTGCAAAAGCCCGTGGGGAACAGATATGAAATATCTATTCAATCTGTACCAGGGAGAAAGTATGGGTGAAGAGCAGAGTGTTCTTGGTGAAGTGGATCGGGACAAGATTCCGGTTACCGGCAATTCCCGTTTTGGGTGCTGGTGTTGCACAATGGTCAAAGAGGACAAGTCTTTGCAGAACTTTATAAATAAATCGTCCGGTGATGATGTCAGGGTTCTGACGGCGCTCCGCGATTTTCGCAATTGGCTCCTCGAAATGCGTGAAAGCAGGACGTTCCGAGATAGTAAGCGTAGGAACGGTGCGGTATATAAGAAATCCGACGGATCTTTTGGGCTTGGCCCGTTTACGCTCGAAGCGCGCAGAATAATACTTAGACGCCTTCTCGAGCTTGAAAACGAAACTGGATTGGACCTTATTACAGAAGCGGAATTAAAAGTGATTGACAGAATGTGGGATGAGGAGGGCGACTTATCCTGTAGAAATCTTGTAAATATCTATTATGAGGTCAAGAATAAAAAACTGCCGTGGGATGAATACAAGACGCCGCGGTTTGATGAAGAGTCTATTGGCGTGATAAGGGATGTCGCGGAGAAGTATAATCTGCCATTCGAATTGATTACAAAACTAATTGTTTCTGTAGACAGCAATAAGAATATTACACGGAACAATAAAATGCAGAAGGCATTTGATCAAATCATAGGACAAGGTTGGCTTCACTATGACGCGGTCGAAGGAGTGCTGGAGAATGAAGATTGAAAAAATAGCAATAAAGAACATTGGCCCCTATGTTGGAGACAATCTCTTTGTATTTGATGTACATGACAAAGAGAGAAGGATGGTTTTGATCGGTGGGAAGAACGGCGCCGGCAAAACAACACTTTTTAATGCAATAAAGACTTGTCTTTACGGATGTGTTGCCTATGGATTTGAATCAGCAAGCGCACGATACTATTCAGAAGTTTCGAAACTTCTGAATGAGCAAGAAAAACTTAAAAAAGCAGGATTTGCTCAGATTGTTGTTGAACTCCTTCTTGATGATGGAAAGGATAACCATGTTTACACCTTTGACAGATCATGGCGCATAAGAGAAAAACACATTTCCGAAAAATTCGACTTATATAAGGATGGCGCCATCCTTTCTCAAACAGAGAAGAGTGATTTTGAAAGCTATTTACTGCAAACGCTTCCTCCAAACTTGTTTCGTTTTTACTTTTTCGATGGAGAAAGAATAAGTGACTTTGTTTTCAACAACAACAAGAATTCGGATTTTAAGGAGGCTTTTTTAAAGCTTTGTAATCTTGATACCATGGAAATTATACGGGATAATTTCCGCAGAATATCCCGCGGAAAGGCACGAGATGGCGACAACATTGCCCAGGAATACGAGCACTGTCTTGAAACTGATAACCTACTTGCTGATCGTGTATCTGCAGCGGAAGATGACTATAAGGAGATCGCAAAGGAAATCGCAGAAACAGATGACCAGCTTGCTTCATTAGAAAAAGAATATGCAAAAAGCGGAGGCATTTCTAAAAAAGAATGGAGGGGAATGCAGGAACGCATTGCGAAGGAGGAAATGCGCCGAGAAGATCAGAGGAAGTGGCTCAAGGATATTGCTAATAATGTACTGCCGTTTATTATTCTCAGATCTCAAATGGAAGGACTTAAAGATCAAATTGCCTTGGAACACAAGGCACAGGTGGATGCTAATGTTAGAAGTACCATCGGAACCCCTGAGATAAAATCCGTTATTTCAAATGTTCTTTCTTCTGCGGGAATTGAACTGGCTGACGATATCGCAAAAAAGATAATCTATGAGATTTCCGATTATTCAGATGCTACCTCGAAGGTTGTTCCGATTCTAAACCTTTCAGATTTTGATCGCTATGAACTAACCGCCAAAATCAACAGCATGCTTACGTTTGATGTTAGTCGGATAAGAAGCGCGACTGACGATATTGAAGCCTCGTTGAATCACGTTAAACGAATTCGCAAAAAGATGGAACGAAGCAGCATTGAGAATTATGACTTCTATTTGCAGAAAAAGAGTGATTTGAACGCAACGAGGTCAGCGCTGACGCAAAAGCTCCTTGAATTGGATCGAGAATTACAGGATTGCCGCGCAAAAAAAGCGATTTCTGCCGCAAAGCTTGCCAAAGCGAAGAGCGATTATGAGGCGCTTTTAAAGAAACGCTCGATCAATGATATTTCTGCGCGAGCATTGCTGGCTTTTGACGAACTCCAATCCATTCTTTATCAAAGAAGCGTTCAACTCGTAGAAAATGAGTTTAGAAAAGACTTCTCTGCCTTGATTAACAAATCTGATCTTATCGACGGGATCTATATTGACGAGAATCTCAACGTTATCCCATACAAGAATACGTCTTTCTCCGTTTCAGATCTGAAAAAGGCCGTTGCTAGAAGTGGAGAAGAATACTTAATTGCCCAAATAGGATTGCATGCTTATGACGTCTATATTGAAAAGAAGGATTCTGCAGGTGCGGAAATAGAGTTGCCTGTTGAAGTCAAAAAGCAGCTTTCCGCAGGAGAAAAACAGATATTCATTATGGCACTATATCAAGCGCTTTCAAAGCTTAACAAGATTGATGTGCCATATATTGTCGATACTCCATTTGCAAGAATCGACAGAGAACACAGAGGCAAGATCCTGACTCAATTCTTTAAGCGGTTGAATGGCCAGGTCATCATCCTGTCGACCGACGAAGAAATCGTGGATGAATACCAGAATGTGATAGCAGATGTTACCTCAAACACGTTCGTTCTTCAGCATACCGAAAACGGTAATACTGAAGTGTTGCCTAATACATACTTCGGGGGCTTATTATGACAAACAAACTACGCACCTCATACCAGACGCAAGAGCGTTTTAACTCGCTTACACAATCGCTCGGGCTTCAGCCATTTATTCTCTCAAAGCTCGCAATTGCGCTGTCCATACGAAAGGGAAAATTAAGCGCCGAAGACTTCAAATCCGATAATGATGGTCTAGAACTAAGCAGACAGACTATCTTTGGTGATCACGATCTTCTGTTCAAGTCCCTAATTGTTAATAATGCAGAGCGTGCTATCTCAGAAGAAGAATACTTTCCTGCCTATGTAAAAGCGCACCTTGACAGAGGCTCAAAGCTCTTATTTGATGAAAAACGCTACAGTAAAGATTTTTATAATCATCTTTGCAATCTGGATGCAAACATATAAGGAGGTTCCCTATGGGTTTTCCTGAAGTTAAAATATCTCTGGACACGTCCAAGGATGATTTGAGAGCAGAACTGTATTCCCCGTGTTTAAAATGGGCTGATCGTTTTGACCGTGGAGTTGGGTTCTTCACATCTGGGTGGCTAAACTATAATCTTGCCGGAATGAGCGATTTTGCTTCACGTGGAGGTAGGATGCGCCTGATCACAAGCCCGATACTGTCTAATGATGATACAGACGCCATAATATGCTCGAATGAACAAGATGCCTCATCATATGAACGACTCGAAGCGGCGTTGCTGAATGGAGTAGACACTCTGCAAGCTGAAATGCAAAAGGATATTTTCAATGCCTTTTCATGGATGCTTCATGATGGCATTATCGAACTGAAATTTGCCATTCCATGCAAGAAACTGAATGACGGGGATTTTCATGCAAAATTCGGTATCTTTTATTCTGGTGATGAAGCTCTGTCATATTCGGGATCAATCAATGACAGCAAGCATGGATTTCAGAATTTTGAAACGATTATGGTTTTCAAAACTTGGGCTGGCACCAAGGACTACGTTGATGTTGAAAAAGCCAGGTTTGAGCGCATATGGACATGCCAAGACGATAATTTGAAAATTTATACAATACCGCAGGCAGTGAAAGATAGGATATTTGAATTGCGTACCGCAGACAGGCCATATTCATCTGTAAAGCGCCCTGAAGACAAGTGGGCACACCAGGATAAGGCGGTAGAATGCTTTTTGAAGAACAAGCATGGTATCCTGGCAATGGCGACTGGTACAGGGAAAACAATTACAGCTATCAAAATCATGAATCGCCTCTTCAACGAAGAGAAAATACGTCGTGTGGTTATTACCATGTATGGGAATGACTTGCTCGATCAGTGGGCAACGCAAATGCGAAAGGAGTTCTTAACAAAGCAAATTAACTATCATTATGGGTCGCTAAAAATGATGAATAACTTCATTATGCACCCGGATAATTCACTCTTGCTAGTTTCGAGGGATTCCGGTAATTTAACACGGCTATTAAAGCTGCTTGATAGAGCGCCTGGCAACTATGCAAAAGACACGCTTTTTATTTTTGATGAGGTGCATGGTGCCGGATCGTCAACGCTTGTTGAGAATCTTTCAGGCCGCATTTCTCCCTATCAATATCGCTTGGGGTTAAGTGCAACACCTGAACGCGAGTATGACGATGAGGGGAACGATTTTCTTCTCAATGAGATTGGCCCCGTAATCTTTGAGTTCACGCTTCAAGACGCGATCAAGAAAGGCATACTGTGTGAATTTAATTATCTTCCGCTTCCGTACAGATTGAGCGAAGAAGAAAAACAAAAGAAAAAGCGAATCATTGGTGCCTTCAACGCAAAGAAAGAGGCGGGTGAACCTTGCGATGAAAAAGACCTATATACAAGGCTCTCGTTCATTAACAAGACTGCGGTGGATAAGATCCGCCAATTTGACAGGTTTATTGCCTCCCGTAAAGAGCTTCTTGAAAAGTGCATCATCTTCGTACAGTCCATGGAGTATGGTCTTCTGCTTCAAGATGTCCTCTCAAAGTATACAGACCGATATCACACGTATTATGCTGACGATGAAAAGATCAATCTTGAAAACTTTGCTGCAGGCAAAATCTCATGCCTGCTTACCTGTAAGAAGGTTTCGGAGGGTATTGATATCAGCACAGTAACCAACATCTTCCTCTTCGCGTCAGATCGGTCTCGCCTAGTTACAACACAGCGAATTGGACGAGCCCTTCGCTTGGACAAAAACAATCCTGACAAAGTTGCAAATGTAATCGACTTCGTTTTGGAGGACAAGTTCGAAGGCGACACAAATGCTGATACCGAAAGAAAAGAGTGGCTCACTGAATTGGCAAAAACCAGGAGGATCGTAGAAAATGAGAAATAAGATTATCGAAGCTGCGATTGACGCGGTCGTAAATGAATCGGAATACTCCCCTGATTTCAAGGCGGCATTTAAGAAATACGTGAAAAACAAATTCGATGATAATGCCACCGAGAGCGATCTGAAAAGAGTCATTTCGTTGATTGACGATGAGCCGGAGGAGGAATAGTCTTATGAAGATGTCTATCCTTGAAATCGAATACCGGAACATTCGCAAGATTAATGACTTAAAGATTCCCTTTGTCAACGAAAATGGTGAGATCATAAAAAACAATTTCATCATGATGGCAAACGGAACCGGCAAAACGACCACTATGACGCTATTGAAAGGACTATTTGACGGTACGGCTCCGTCATGGTCTAGTGAAAAAATTAAGTCCTTTGCGCCCACTATGACTGGAGCGGAACATGGCGAATTTGCCGTGACCGTCAAATTCGATGAGAAAAGGTATAAGTATGTCCTTTTTTTGGATTATAAAGCAGGCACAGCAGAAATCAGCACAATTACATCTGCTGTTGGTGGACGTGAGAGCGGCCGCCACTTACCGGAGTCGATCCGTGGTATTTTTTCTCCGGAATTTGTCCGCCGGTTTATCTTTGATGGTGAGCAAGCTGAAAAGACCCTTGATAGCTCTTCCAATGAAGCTGATGAAACAATCAAATACTTGTATCGCTTAGACGAACTGGATGAGATCGTTGCAGCTAATCAAAAGATTCTCACAGACATTCAGAATACTGAAGGCAATAAGGGAAGTACTAGTTCCATAAAGAATCTACGCACAAGGCAGAGCAGTGTAAACGATACAATAACACGTCTCAAAGCCCGCAGGGATCGTTTGCGCGTTGACATTAAGGCATTTGAGGACGAAAAGAAAGCGAAGGAAGAGCAGCGCAACAACATCGACAAGAATTACGAACAACTCAACCAAGAAAAGATGGAGATCCTTCGGGATATTGATCAAAACAAAGGAGAGATCAACGCCAGTATTGCTGAAATACTTAGGCTGACCAAATCGCCTTACCTGCTAAGTCTCGAATTGTGCGGCAGGATGCAGGAGCTTGGTAACAGTATGACAAAACTGAAGCTACCAAAATCCAGTTCTAAAGACTTTTTCATCGAATTAGCCAATGCCTCTAAATGCGTTTGCGATCGCTGTATTGGACCGACAGAAAAAGATGCGATACTAAGAAATGCCGAAAAATACCTAGGTAGTGACCAGCAAGCGGTACTCAACGCTATAAAGAGTAGTCTGATGAGCAGCGAATTTGATACGCGGCTCTCAGATGCCTTTGCAAATCTAGCAAAGCTACGTGAAAAAGGCAATCGTTTGGATACGCTTTTGAATATTAACCAAGAAAAGCTTATTAAAGCCGGAGGCGAAGAGGCTGAGCTGCTTCAGGCAAGAATTAAAGAGCTGATCGAATTGATTAGCGTTTCTAAGGAGCAGCTTAGAACGATTGAATCGAAAGACGATTCCGACGAGCAGCTTACTACTGATAATAACCTACACAAAGCTGAACAAGAGTACCAATACTACGAACAGCAAATAGCGAAAGCGACTAGAACCAATGCGGCGCTTCGAAAGAAGATTATCGTGGAGGAACTTGTTCGGGCAATTCGAAATCGTGCAACTTCTGATTTGAAAGCAGAAATAGTCCGCAAAACCAACGAGAAGCTTAAACGGGTCATTACAGATGATTTCATCGAGATTGAGAGTATTGACCGCTATATTAAACTTGATAAACGGGATGGTGCAAGTGAAGGGCAAACGCTTAGTATCGCGTATTGTTTCCTTGGCACGCTGTTCGAGGATTCAGAACTTGAATTCCCGTTTGTAATTGACTCCCCTACGGGAAAAATGGACTTTGCAAAAAGACAGGCTGTTGCAGACATTATTCCGCACGTCTTTAATCAGATGGTTGCGTTTGTCCAGTCTGCGGAAGTTGAACGATTTGCAGATAGGTTTTATGCGAATAAAGATTCCCAGTATATCACAATTATCGCAAGCCCAACCGGTGATAGTGTAGAAGTACATAAGGGGATTGAATTCTTTGATTCCTATCAGAGAGAGCATAAAGGAGATGAGCAATAATGCGATTTCGGATATCAAAAAACGCTCAGAGTTTCTTCAGTAACATTGTTAACTTTGAAGGCTCCCATGCTGCCGATGATAAAAACAAATTCAGCTATCAATTTGATGTGTATTATTGCTGCGCCTTAATAGGGATGGCTGCCGGACAGATCGATGAAGATGTATCTGACCTCAAGGATATGACCGAAAACTATCCTAAGCCCTACGCTGACAGCAAGACGCAAATTGCTGGCCTACTCGTAGCATCCGAAGCTAAACGGCTCGGTATTGACACTCAAAGTCCAAAGCTTGAAGAAGTGATGCTTCAGTATCTGAGTAGTGACGATACGATGCTATCCGAAGAAGGCGTTAAAGTGTTGAACGCATATTCTTTGAAAGGGTTCCATTTGATCAGAGAGTTTCCTCTGAGTGATAAGCCAACGTCTCGAGAAGAGTTCCTGGAAGCCTTCTATACAGCCCTGCAGTATTATGCCAGTTAAAAATTTCTCTGCTATTCCTCTGGACTTTCGTCCTCCTTTGTGGTATGTGTTTGTGCTGCAAAGGAGGTGCGGAAATGGCACGGATAAGCATTGATGAACTGTACCGCGGCGAGGGTGGCGGTGCGAAGTACGGCGTCGGAGGGATCATGGGAGCCGTTATGCAGGAGATCATGATCCACGGCGTTCCGAAGAAATACGATGAGCGGACGTATCTTGAGCTGCTGATCGTCAATCATACGCTGAAAGCGGCAGAACAAATGAAAACCGAGGGCGACTTTGTGTCGGGAATGACCGACGCGGAGCCGCCCTCTTGCTATGTGGAGGTATGAGATGAAGATTCTGGAAGAACTGTGGTATGGGAACGTGGCGCCCGGCGAGCGGAGCGTGGATAAGGGTGACCGCCTGTGGAACCTGGGCAGGCTGATCCTACAGAACGAAGAGGAACTGGCGCCGTTGCTCTCGGAGAAGGCGAAAGAGGTGCTGGAAAAACTGCGGGACAACCAGTCGGAGCTGAACGATCTCAACGAGTGCGAGGTGTTCGTCTGTGGGTTCCGGCTCGGCGCCAGGATCATGCTGGAGGTGCTGGACGGCAGCGACAAGTGGGGAGAATTCGAAGAATAAATCTCGCCCCAAGAGTTCGACTCCGTACAAATCCGCCATCAAAGCAAATCGATCGACCGACAGAAAAGAGCTTTGCCCCAAAATGTAGGGCAAACCTCGGAAAACACAGGAGCGCGGCTTCAAGCCAAAGATGAAAATGCCGCCTGCGGTGCAGATGACCGCAGGCGGTATGCTGATCTTTCTTGTTTTATCAAAGAAACATCGCCATGTAAAGCGGCAGACGCCAGACGCCGTCTTCCTGCATCACATCTTTAAAACCGGGCTTCGGAGTGGTCGATCGGCTTCTTCAGGTCCCTTTGTTTATGTCCAGCGGCAGAAAACGCCAGTGTGTTTTTTGCGTTTCTTTACAGCCGGAAAAACAAGAACCGAAGCACCGTTTTCCGTCTTGAATCTGTAGAAAGCGCAGTTTCGAGGCGAAAATCGGGGAAATACTTCAAAGGCAGTCGAAAGAATAATTACCTCAACGACTTGATTATTCTCACCAAATATGATATAATTGACGAGAATAAAAGCGAGGTGAGTAAATTGCGGAGATTTGATTATAGCTTTTTGAAAGACAAGGTATGGGATAATGAGATTGTAGGATACCTTTCCCAGATCCATGAGCTAAAAGGAAAGCAGGTGCTCTATCTGCGGCAAAAACAAACCGATGTGGAAAAGCTGGTTGAGATCGCAAAGATCCAGAGTACGGAATCCTCTAACGAGATCGAGGGAATCCGCACGACGGATACGCGCCTGCGGCAGCTCATGAGCGAGAAGGCGACGCCGCGCACCCGCGACGAGAAAGAAATCGCAGGCTACCGCGATGCGCTGAATACGGTGCATGAGAATTTCGAGTATATCCCGCTGACGCCCAACTATATCCTTCAGCTTCATAAGATCATGTTCAGCCACACCGACAGCGCCTTCGGCGGCTCCTTTAAGAACGTACAAAACTATATCAGCGCAACCACGGCAGACGGAAGGACCTATGCTCTATTTACACCCTTGGCACCGTATGAAACGCCGGAGGCGATGCGAGAGCTGTGCGATGCGTACAACTTTGCCATCGGTGAAGGTAAGGTAGACCCGCTGTTGATCATCCCGTGCTTTATCCATGACTTCCTCTGCATCCACCCGTTCATTGACGGAAACGGCAGAATGTCGCGTCTGTTGACGACGCTGCTGCTCTATCGCTGCGGGTATGAAATCGGCAAGTATATCTCGCTGGAAGCCAAGATCGCCCGGACAAAAGAGAGCTATTACGACGCTCTGGAAGCCTCGCAGACCGGCTGGCACGAGGGAAATGACGATCCAACCGCGTTTATCAAATACCTGCTGGGAACGATCATCGCGGCATACCGCGATTTTGAAGATCGGATGGAGCTCGTTGCCACGTCTCCCTTGGATACCGTGCGCAACGCCGTGAAAACGAGAATTGGCAAATTTACGAAAGCTGAAATTGCCGAGCTTGTCACTTCAATGAGCACTACGTCGGTTGAACGCCATCTCCGGACGCTCTGCGCTGGCGGCGAGATCGAAAAGCGCGGCGGCGGGCGATCCACCTACTATATCCGTAAGACAATCTAATCCGTTATTGGTTTTCCATCAAACTGTGCCGCCAAGGCAAAATCACGAAAAATCAAGTTCGCAAACCGAGAATCTGCACGAAAAAGCAAGTTGGCTCTCTCGTGCTATTCAAAAAACTGCCTTGCAATAGACATAGAAATAGGCTGAGGTGATACGTAACCTCTATCAAAAACGTAAAAGGTGGGCGCCAATTCGCCCACCTTTTCACAACTGTTCTGTAAGGCCTTGACAAAAAACGATCTGCCGTTATAATAAACATACGCTCGAGGTGACGCCAAATGCTATCACCTCAGATCGCGGCTCTTGCAAAACGCAGAATGGTTTGCTATAATCATTCTGTAACTGGACGGAGGAATCCGGCGTTACTATTTCCAACTGAATATCATCGACTTTCAATCGCGCAAGCGGAGGAGATCGAAAGATCAGACTGCCAAGCACCGTAAGAAGTTGAGAACTCGTGGATGTACTGCGTCCAGTTGAGCACTCAATTCCTCCGGTGTTTTTTGTTTCTCATCTCAATCGAGTGCGAGCGCACGGCTACATACAAATACATTTCAAAAACAAAGGAACGTGATAACGTGAAACACCGAAAAGGGTTTCTTGATTCATCGTAGACAGTCCGCACAGACAGCGGCAGCGCCATACATACCTGATGCAGGTATGAAAATCCAAAAAACAAGGAGGACAAAACATGAAGAATTCATCCTACAAATCTTACGATGAGCTGCCGCTGTTCCTCAACGCGGAAACAACGGCAAAACTGCTGGGGATCTCCATCTCCGGCATGTACGAGCTGATGCACGAGAAGGGTTTTCCGGTTTTGAAAATCGGGACGCGGCTCGTGGTGCCCAGAGAAAAGTTCCGCGAGTGGGTGGAACAGAACGTGGGAAAGTGAGGCGTCGGAGATGAATTGTTACCGAACCGATCTCACCTTCCTACGGCTGTTGCGGGAGTGCTACTTCCATCCGTCCCGTGACGCGGCGTTCCCGTCGCCCGAAATGAAGCGCATGGCGCATACAGCGATGCTTCTGCTGTGGGAGAAGGACGTGATCTTTCTCTTCGGAAAGAGCTACGGTAGAAAACAGATCCGACGCACGATGATCCTCCGGATGATGCCGGAGCATCTCGACGAGTCAGTCAACTTCTTCGTTCTCTCGCAGGAGCTGACCACGGTGGATCATCTGGCAGAACTGATCTTCGCCTGCGTGATCCACGGCGATACGCTGACGGACATACAGTTCGAGCGGGACTTCGGAGGTGCGGCATGAGCAACTACTATCCTTACCCCAAGCGCGATCCGATCAAGAACTATTTCCCGCTGCCCAACGAAATCTTTCTGCTGGGTCTCACGCCGGGCGAGCTGGCGGTGTACAGTTACCTGATGCGCTGTGAGGATCGCAGGACGCACCAGTGCCACCCCAGCTACAGAACTATCGGCAGGGCCGTCCACCTCTCGCCGAACACGGTGGCGAAGCACGTGAACGGTCTGCGGGAAAAGCGGCTGATTACGACGGAGAATACCGAGATCGTCACCAGACACGGCGAGAAGCGAAACGGCACACTCCTCTATACGATTCGCCCGGTGGAGGAAGCGCTGCGGCACTTCCACGAGCAGCAGATGCAGCAGCTCGAAACAATCAAAGAGCAAGAAAAGATCCGAAAAAAGCTCGCTCAGCTTGACCGCAAACGGGAGCGAGCAGGCTAGGGTCGAAAATCAAGCAGGTGAAAGAGGCGGTGCCGTAAACCGGCACCGGCCTCGGTTCACAGCGGACGGCAACGCCGACCGCACAAGGCTTTTTGGCACTTCCGGACACGAAGTATCTACGGTGCCGTATTTGCGGGGATGACGCCGCAGTACGGTGCCGTAAACACCGGAATCGCCCGTGAATCAAGGAAAAACACGGTGCCATATACCGACGCTTACCATCTTTTTCGAAGACAAATCGATTCTCGCTGGATATTCCGAACGTGTTGTGGTATGTGTTTGTGTTGCGAAAAGAGGTGAAACACTATGGCAAGAAAAAGGCCAGATGGAGACGGGCTCGTCCGCAAGCGCAAGGACGGGCGATGGGAGGGCCGCATCGTCATCGGACACAAGGAGGACGGGACGCCGATCTATAAATCCGTCTTTGCCAAAACGCAAAAAGAATTGATGCCGAAGCTCCACGGCGCCATCGATTGCTACCGGGACGCGGATCTGAGCGAGCAGGGCAACATGACGCTGAGCGATTGGATCGAGCAGTGGCTTGCGTCCTACGCGGAGCCGACGCTGCGCGAGAGCACCGTCCGCGGGTATCGCAGCGACATCCGGCGGCATATCGATCCGGCGCTGGGCAATAAAATGCTGCGCTCCATCACGCAGCGGGACGTGCAGAAATTCTATAACGCGCTGGGTCGAAAGAAATACAAAGCCAGCGACGGAAGCGAGCGTCAACTTGCCGACGCCACGGTGCGCGGCGTTCACATGCTGCTCCATGAGATCATGGAGGCGGCGGTGCGCTCCCGGCTGATTGTGCAGAACCCGACGGATGGAACGGTGATCCCCAAGCTCAACCGTCCGCCCATGAAAATCCTCAACGAAGAGCAGCTCGACCGATTCATGGAAGCGATCCGTGTCGAGCCGCTGTGGTACGATTTCTTCTACACGGAGATCACCACCGGCCTGCGACGCGGTGAGATCTGCGGGCTCAAGTGGTGCGATCTCGACGAGACGAACGGAACGCTGAAAATATGCCGCTCCATACATTCGGCTCCCGGTGGCGCGCTGGAGGTGGGCAATCCGAAAACCGAAAAAGGAACGCGCACGATCCTGCTGCCAGCTAGTACTCTCCACGTGCTGAAGGAGCGGCGCAAGACGGCGCTGACCGAATGGATCTTCCCCAGTCTGCTGGAGCCGGAGAAACCGACGGCGCCCAGCGCGGCGTATCATCGGCTGAAGGTGATCCTCAAAGACGCAGGCCTGCCGGACATTCGCTTTCACGATCTGCGTCACACCTTCGCCACCCACGCCATGCGCAGCGGCGTGGACGCCAAGACGCTCTCCGGCATCCTCGGTCACACCAACGCCAGCTTCACGCTGGACACCTACACTCACGTCACCACGGACATGCAGAAGAACGCCGCCAACATCGTCGGCGACTTCATGGAAGAATTATTCGGAAAGGAGTTGAAACCGTGGCAAGAAAGCGAAAACAAGGCGAGGGAACCTTAAGGCTCCGCAAGGACGGACGCTGGGAAGGGCGCATCGTCGTCGGCTACGACGAGAAGGGCGCGCCCGTTACGAAAAGCGTCACCGCCGTGTCCAAGGTGGTCTGCCAGGAGAAGCTGGAAGAACTCAAAGTGAAGTGCGGCGTCGTCAGAGGCAGGGCGAAGCCGGACATGCCCTTCGGCGAGTGGATCGACCTGTGGTATCAGACCTGGTCCAAGCCCGGCCTGCGGATCACGACGCAGCAGTGCTACGAGGATCGGATCTACCATCACATCATCCCGCACATCGGCGAGATCCCGCTGAATAAGCTGACGCAGAGCGATCTCCAGCAGTTCTACGCGGAGCTGAAACGAAACGGGCGGCGTATCCGCCGTGAACTGTTTGGTCCCGGTCTGTCCGACCGCATGGTGCGCTCCTGCCACACCACCTGCCGAATCGCGCTGGAGAAAGCGAAAAACGAAGGACTGATCCGTATGAATCCCGCCATCGGCTGCAAGCTGCCGCCCAAGAAGGCGGGCGAGATGAAGATCCTCACTCACGAGGAGATGCAGCGGTTTCTGATCCAGGCGAAGGAGGACGGCTTCTACGAGATGATGCTCCTGGAACTGGCGACCGGTATGCGTCGCGGAGAGATCTGCGCCCTGCAGTGGGACGATCTGAATCTGTGCACCGGCGAGCTCCATATTCAGCGACAGGTGATCCACGTGGCGGGCGCACTGCATGTGTCATCTCCAAAAACGAAAAGCTCCGACCGCACAGTCATCCTGCCTCCGGCGGTGCTGGCTGTGCTGCGGGAGCTGAAGGAGCGGACGGACTCGCGGTGGATGTTCCCTTCGCCTGTGAAAGAAGACGCCCCGCTGGATCCGCAGAGCGTCTATCGAAAGATGAAAAAAGTATTGGTGCGGGCGCAGTGCAAGAACATCCGCTTCCACGACCTGCGCCACACCTTCGCCACCACCGCCCTGGAGCACGGCATGGACGTGAAAACGCTCTCCGCCATCATCGGCCACATCTCGTCGGCTACGACGATTGACATCTACAGCCACATCACCGGCGCCATGCAGCGGCAAGCGGCGCAGAAGATTGAGCGCGGTATCGGCCACAGCGAGGCGTACGAGCCCCACGAAACGCTAGGGGACCAACTTCCCGCCGAAGACGGAAAACCGCCCGTAAGCCCACCGTTCGCCCCGTACAAGGGCAAACATCGCAAACCTGGAGCCGGCGGCATCTACGAGCTCAACGATCACCTCTTTGAGGGCCGCTATTCTCCCACCAACGCCCAGGGCAAACGAGAGGTGCACACGGTCTATGCCAAGACGAAGGAAGAATGCGAGGTGCGATTAGAAACGATGATCGCCGAGGTGCGGGAGAGGATCAAGGAGGAGAAGCAGCGAGTGAAAGATGCCTCGGGTGGGTCAGAAGATGTGCCAGAGTAAACAAAGAAAAGAGCAGAAGCGATTACAACTATGCAGTTATCGCACTTCGATTAGTCCAGACCAATCCGAGGGGCGTCCCTTTTTCGATTATTTCTACTACGCCATCGTCTAATATGCTGATGCAATCGCAGTTGAGATAGTCGGAGTGACATTTAGAACATTTTCTGTTCTCATCAACAAAAACCATAGCTGCAGTTATTCTGTTTGATATAACAAAACTCATCTCTTCTTCAGATAAACTAAGCAAACAAGCTCCTTTTTCATCGCAAAAGGTTTGAATAAATTTGGGATCTATAAACTGTCGTTTAATTCCTATTATACCAGGCGCAATAATTGTATCAAATGGTTTTATTTTTGATGAGTTCTTGAACTGTTGTGTAATATAGTCATATGCTCCTGAAAGCCAATCGTAGATTGCTTCTTCAGCTGGCAAGCAGTTAAATCCAGCACTGAAGAATCTTGCGAAATCGACAACGTGACCCAAAAACGAAAATGCTCCGACTTTATCTGAATAAGCAACCTTGATAGTAAAAGAAATGAGCCTATCGTCTCCGTGCTCAACCCATTTATCACAAAAAAGACTTAATGATGCCAAAACGCCATTAGCTGATGCGATATCTTGACATTCAAAAACAGGAAAGTTATATACTTGATCAAGAAAACTGACCTGTTTAGTATTTGGAAGCCTAACACAGAACCCTTTTCGTTTTAAGTGCTTAAATAGTGGGACGGTTTCCGACTCGAAATACTTCAGCGATTCACCATTCACTATCAAATAACTGCAGGGACGGATTGAAATATTGTATTCTCCGCAATCATTAAAACGATTTGAAAAAGAGAAGTAGACTCTTATTCCATCACCAGAATTAATGTTGCAGGGAATAAAGGAATCCACCGAGAAACCTTCTTTATCAGGTTTACCGTCTGCACTCTTCTCGTGTGTCAGTTTTTCATCGTGACCACCAAAGTACTCTCCTATCATCATGTTGTCCCTGTAATAGTGTGTGATTAGTTCTTTCCATGTGATAATTGGAATGGCACCATCAATTCTCCACAACTTCTTGTAAATTGTGTTGCGGTCACACTTATTTATTGGAATATCAAGCCGCTCAATCATACTCTCGTCGCTATATGCCCTTATTGCACCGTCTAAATGAATTGGGATACCGGTTGTCTTGTCGACCATACTATGAACAAATCTACAAGCATACATCATTGAACCATTAATAACGGCATTTGCTACATCAGTTATTTCCTCACACACAAATGTATGCTTATCATCTTGAATGTACCAGCCAAATTCTGTGCGCTTAATCTCAGAAGTAAGCGCATTATAATGCTCATTTTCATGCACTGTTACGCCAAGTGGAATGGAATTTAAGTCATCATTAAACTTAGGCCCCCACCAGTATTGATACTCAAGTTCCTCGTGTTCCGTTCCAGCTAAACCAATACAATCTAGATCAATAGCAACTTTTACGGATGAAGTAGTCCTGTCTACTTGTTCTATTCTCGACAAGAAAGCGGTATTTAAAGAATTCAGATATGAGCATCCTCTTCTAAAATACCGATGCGCAAATATTAACAGATCATCTTTTTTATATATTCCCGGAAGAACAGGTGATAACAACTCAATGTCTAGTAATCCATCTTGACTATTGGCGCACAGATCCGGGAATAACCGCTCAACGATGCCTTTGTTATATACGAGAACACCATTTCGCCAAAACAGTTTATACTCTCCGAAAATGTATCCTTTGATTTTATCAATAAGGGCGTTGTATTTATCCATGTGGTTAATCACATTATGCTCATACTGGTACTCATAATTGTGTTGAAGTATCTTTTCGCCCTCTTCTTTTGAATCAGCAAACGAAACAGAATTCGTCATATAAGCCTTTCCTGGCTCAATATATATTCCAGTTAGCTTTGAAATCCCAATGTCTTTTTCGCTATTATGATTAATGCCACATGGCAACAATTCACTCCACTGCTGGGTGTATGACTGATACATTGCATTCAAAGTGAATTTTTGATTATATCGGTTAATCTCATCAGTAACAGCAATACCATTGAATGTTGTCATCATTCAGTCCTCCATGTTGGAAACAATAAAGCCGCAGAGAGGCGCTCCCTGCGGCGTTTCTGCGGTAAAAACCGCCATTTTGGTCCGAGTGACTGGTTTCGAACCAGCGGCCTCGTGGTCCCAAACCACGCGCTCTACCATCTGAGCTACACCCGGATATTTAGTTTCCTGCTTCTGTCGTTGTGGTCAAAGATGTGGTCAAACGGCTGTTTTCGGAGTTTTTGGGGAAGATGCAAAGCGCCAAAACGCCAGTGTTTGCAAGGGGTTGCGGGATTTCGGATTTTGCCCGGATGCCGGGGGTGTTACACGCTCCCAAAGCAGGCGCGCTACCAACTGCGCTACACCCGGATGATTGGCTGCCCTTAATAAGGATAAGGGCTGAATACGGGAAATATTATACACAAGAGCGTGGCAAAATGCAATCAAAAGTTTTGCCGGACGAAAAATTTTGTGTTGAAATCGGCCGTCAGAGCGTGTATGATAGGGGAGAGGTGAATTCTATGGAAAAGAGAGGACTCCCCCAGGAGGCGCTGAAGGCAATTGCCTGTGTGACGATGCTGCTGGATCATATTGGCGCGATGTTCATGCCGGGGGAAACTCTGCGGATTATTGGTCGCATTGCCTTCCCAATTTTCTGTTTCCTGATGGCGGAGGGCGCTTACTATACCCGAAATCCCCGGAGATACGCGCTGCGGCTGATAATCGGGATGCTGCTTTCGGAGTTGCCCTTTGATTATGCGTTTCGGTTTGGCCCCACGTGGGGCTCTCAAAGTGTGATGGTAACGCTGCTGATCGGGTTTATAGCAGTGGAGGCAATTCAGAGTACCAGCGTGGGCATCCTGAAGCTTTTGATTACCGCCGCGGGTTTTGCGCTGGCGGATTATGCCAATACGGATTACGGCGGATACGGTGTGCTGCTGGTGATCCTGTTCAGCCAGACCCGGGGCCAGTGGTGGTTCCAGACTGTGCTGGTGGCCATGTTTGCCTGGATGACGCCCAGCCTGTGGATTTCGGTATTCGGCCTGAGGATTCCAATCGAGATGTTTGCGGTGTTGGCGATGATCCCCATAGGCCTGTATTCCGGCCGGAAGCTGACGACTTCAAAGGTTGCCCAGTGGGCGTTCTACCTATTCTATCCGCTCCACCTGACTGTGCTGGTGCTCATTCGCCTCATGATGGAAAAAGGTATCCTATAAAGTATTTCCCCTGGCTCTGTTCATTCACAGAGCCAGGGGAAATTTTTAACATGTTAAACGTTGAAAAGGAAGTTGACGATGTCTCCGTCTTTCATTACATAGTCCTTGCCTTCGCTTCTAACCAACCCCTTGGCCTTGGCGTTGGACATGGTGCCGCAGGCTTTCATGTCGTCAAAGGCGATGACCTCGGCGCGGATGAAGCCGCGTTCAAAGTCTGTGTGGATCTTACCGGCGGCTTGGGGCGCCTTTGTTCCTTTTTTGATGGTCCAGGCCCGGCATTCGTCACTGCCTGCGGTAAGGAACGAGATCAGGCCCAGCAGCGCATAGCTGCTGCGGATCAGCCGATCCAGGCCGGACTCCTTGACTCCCAGTTCCTCCATGAACATGGCCTTCTCGTCGGGATCGTCCAGCTCAGCGATATCAGCCTCCAGCTTGGCACAGATGGGAAGCACCTGGCTGCCCTCCGTCTCCGCAAGGCTCTTAACCGCCATATAGTGCCGGTTGCTCTCGGGCTCATTGACCTCATTCTCGCCCAGATTGGCCACGTAAATCGTCTTTTTCAGCGTCAGCAGATCGCTGGTGCCGATCAGCGCCATATCCTCATCGGAGCATTCAAAGGTGCGCGCCAGCTTCCCCTCGTTCAGGTGGGCAAGCAAATCGGTGAATACCTCGGCCTCATGCAGGAATCGCTTATCGCCGCCCTTGGCCGCCTTCTGGCATTTGTCGATCCGGCGCTCCACCATTTCAATGTCCGCCATGACCAGCTCCAGATTGATGATATCAATGTCCCGCAGAGGATCGGTGGAACCCTCTACGTGGGTGACATTGGAATCCTCAAAGCAGCGGACCACATGGACAATGGCATCCGTGGTGCGGATGTTGCTCAGGAACTTGTTGCCCAGGCCCTCACCTTTGGAAGCGCCCTTCACCAGACCGGCGATGTCAACGAACTCAATGACAGCAGGGGTGACCTTCTTGGGGGTGTGCAGCTGCGCCAGCCAGTCCAGACGCTCATCCGGCACGGACACCACGCCCACATTAGGATCAATGGTACAAAACGCGTAGTTATCAGCGGGGACCCCCGCATTGGTGATGGCATTAAACAGGGTGGATTTTCCCACATTGGGAAGACCAACAATACCGAGCTTCATACAAAAATCTCCTTTATCTGCAACCCACTTTTCAGCGAAACAGGGATGAAAAGCGGCGCTTTTTCAGCGATATGTGGCCCCTCGATGGAAGAGCCACACATTTTTCATCATTATATCGCACCTAACGCTGATTTGCAAGGGCTGCAACGAAATAATTCCCACTGTGCATGTGAGAAAAAAGGTTGCCCGCCGGTTCTGGGATATGGTATAATAACAAAAAGGATGTGATGATAACATGCGATACAAGGGTATTGCTGCCTGCCTGATTGCGTTGTGTCTGCTCCTGTGTGCCTGTGGGGCGCCTGGTGCTGGGCAGGAGCGGGATATCCAGAAGCGGTGCAGGCAGATCGTGTCCCTTTACCGGGATCTGTACGACAGTGCGCAGAAGGAACCGGCGGCGGACAGGTGGGAGGAGCAGACGCTGTCCCAGCAGAGCATTGACGCCATAGAAGCGCGATTGCTGGAAAGGGGGCTGGATGTGATCGATTCCAGCGCCGACTGCCCGGGATATTTTGTGAACGCGGAGCATTTCCGGCAGTTTTGGGATTCGGTGCAGCGTGACGAGGAGGCCAGCCAGGAGGTCATTGCCATTCGTGATTCCGGCGCGCTGTCCTATCGGCTGCTGACCCATCAGGACGGTACCACCTATGTTTACAGCCTGGTGTATTCTCTGGCGGGGGACGAGGACCCGGATTATGAAATGCACCAGGTTTATGGCGCGGAGCTGACAGAGCAGGGGAATTTCTACTATCGGATCAACCCGGAAGACGATTGCCACTACGCAAATTACACATTGATTCGCCTGCAAAAGCCGGATCAGGAACTATGGGAGCTGTATTCCAAATACATTCTGGCAGGCGGATACACGGCGACAAACATTTTCCTGACAGATTGGACGGAGGACGATTTTTCACCGCTCTGCTTTAACGACCTGTGGGAATATGTCTATCGTTACCGCACGGGTACGCAGTTTTGGCCGGACGGTTGTGCCTACGATAAGAGCCGTAACTGCTATTTGATTCCGGCGGCAGAATTTGAATCGGCGGTGCTTCCGTTCTTTAAGCTGGATGCTCAGACCCTGCGGCAGCTGGCGGACTACGACGCACAGACGGATAGCTATCCCTGGCGGCAGGTTGAAAGCAACGACTATGCCTTTTATCTGAGTTATTATACCATTGAGCCGGAGGTCACTGCCTGCCAGACCAACGCAGATGGGACGTTGGCGCTGACCGTTGAAGCACGCTCCACCGACCTGGGCATCGACTGCCTGTTCTCCCATGAGCTGACGGTGCGCCCGATGGAAGATGGCGGTTTCCAGTTCGTCGGCAACAGAGTCCTTAGCCAGACCGAGAAGGGTTTGCCCTATTGTGAACCGAGATTGACCTGGGATATTGCAGGTTAAAAATAAGCAAAGGAGAAGAATTATGCAAGACTTTTTGAAACTGGCGCAGGAGCGCTACTCCGTCCGCAAGTACCAGTCTAGCCCGGTGGAGCAGGAGAAGATCGACAGCATCCTCGCTGCCGCCAGCCTGGCCCCCACCGCATGCAATAATCAGCCGCAGAAAATCTATGTGGTCACCAGCGAGGCTGCCCGCAAGGCACTGGCAGAGGTGACCCCCTGCACTTTCGGTGCGCCGGTGATCTTCGTGATCGGCTATGACAAATCCCGCAGCGCAAAGGGAATGATCTACGAGGGCTATGATTTTGGCAATACCGACGCGGCGATTGTCTGCACCCATATGATGCTGGAGGCAGCAGACCTGGGACTGGGCACCTGCTGGGTGGGCTACTTCAATGAAGAAAAGGTAAAGACGGCCCTGGGCCTGCCGGAGGATGTATGCATCCGCAATCTGCTGCCCACCGGCTACGCGGCGGAGAATTCCGTCCCAGCCAAGGGCCACACCAGCTGCCGGGAGGCAGGGGAGATGGTGGCGTACCTGTGACGAATCCGCCAAAATAGAAACCGATTGTTTGGAAGAAATGTGAATTGAAACCCGGCGCTTCATGCTGTAATATGGAACCAGCTCCCGAAAACCTTTTCGGAGTGTTCATTCTACGGAAAACAGGAGAAAGATGATGAAGCAGACCCGGCTAATTATGTTGGCGGCTGCCCTGGTTGTTATTGCGGCCCTATCCCTTGCCGCGCCGCATGAGCGGATTGCGAATGCACAGCCTGTCTGCCTCTCGTCAACGGAGGAGCAGGAGGAACATATGAGTGCACTGGAATTTGCGGCGTCGATGAAAATCGGCTGGAACCTGGGCAATACTTTCGACGCACCGGGCGGGGAAACGGCATGGGGGAACCCGGTAACGACGAAGGAGCTGCTTCAGCTCGTCAAGGAGCTGGGCTTTGAAACCATTCGGATCCCGATCTCCTGGGGAAAGCATGTTTCCGCCGCCCCGGATTATATAATAGAGGCGGATTTCCTGGAGCGGGTGGATACCGTGGTGAGCCAGGCGCTGGATGACGGGCTGTACGTGGTCATCAATTCCCACCACGACAACGAGCTGTATATGCCGACCCCGGAAAATGCGGACAGTGCCCGGCAGTATCTTGACGCAATCTGGAGGCAGGTGGCAACCCACTTTTCTGACCGGGATCATAAGCTGGTATTTGAGACCATGAATGAGCCCCGGGTGACAGGGGTGTCCTATGAATGGAACATCGACACTCAGAACCCGGAGTGCATGGCGGCGATCGAGGTCGTGAACCAGCTGAACCAGACGGCGCTGGATGCCATCCGCCGGACGGGCGGGAGGAATGCGGATCGCTTCGTGATCGTCTCCGCGTACGCAGGCAGTCCCAATTCCACATTGATCGGCGCGTTTCACTTGCCGGAGGACAGCGTGGATGACCGTCTCATCGTTTCACTTCACGCATATACCCCATACCGCTTTGCCCTGGACATGAAGTCCGGCGACGCCGCTTTTGATCGGGTGAACGAGAACGAGATCAGAAGCCTGATCCGAAATGTAAGCTATCGGTACGTGCAAAAAGGCATCCCGGTGATCTTTGATGAAATGGGATGCTTGGATAAGAATAACCCGGATGACCGCTATGCCTGGTGCGTCGCCTTTGTCTCGGCGGCCAGGGAGAATGGGATTCCCTGCCTGTGGTGGGACAATGGCTGCATCAGCGGCAGCGGGGAAAAATTCGGCATGATCGACCGAAAAGGTCTGTGTGTCTATGAGCAGTCGCAAAGCGCCTATCAGGGCCTGATAGATGGAATGAAATAACGGCAGCCCCGGTTTCCCCGGGGCTGTTCCTCGAGATGGGAGAAAGATATGAGCATACGATATGACGCGGAAAAGAAACTGTTTCAGCTGGATACGCCCAACACCAGCTATGTTCTGGGGGTGAAGGATTCCTTTGGCTACCTGCTGCATTACTATTACGGCAAGCGGCTGAACCCTGGGGATGTTTCCTATTTGGCAAGGACAGAGGAGCCTCCCTATACGCCGGATCGGAACGCCCGGGATAAGCTGAGCTTTCTGGACTGCGCGCCCTTTGAGTATCCCACCGGCGGGATCGGCGATTTCCGGGAGCATTGCCTGGAGGTTCGTACCCAGTCCGGGTATAATGCGGTGGAACTTCAATACATTGGCCATCGTATGATAGCGGGCAAGCCGGGCCTTGCCGGGCTGCCTGCCACCTTTGGCGCGGAACAGGAATGCGACAGCCTGGAGATCACCCTCCTTGATCCCGTCCTGGACTTGGAGGTCAAGCTGCTGTACACCGCATTCCGTGATGTGGACGTAATCACCCGCAGCGTCCGAGTGACCAACCGGGGCGGCAGGGAGGAGGTCATCTACCTGACCAAGGTTCTTTCCGCCTGCCTGGATATGGACAACGCGGATTATTCCCTTCTGACGCTTCACGGCAGCTGGGCACGGGAGCGGCGGATGCAGTACCGTAAGATCGGCTACGGGAAGCAGGGGAGCTTTTCGGAGCGGGGCGAAACCAGCCACCAGGAGCATCCCTTTGCGGCTCTCACCAGCCCCAGTGTGACCCTGACCGGCGGCGAGGTCTACGCCATGCACTTCGTCTATTCCGGCAACTTTGAATTGCAGGCGGGGCTGGATCAGTTCGACCAGGTGCGGCTGGTGATGGGCATCAACCCTTACCATTTCACCTGGAAGCTGGGGGCTGGAGAATCATTTCAGGCCCCGGAGGTAGTGATGGTGTATTCCGACACCGGCCTGGGCCATATGACCAGGACATTCCACGACCTGTACCGCAGCCATCTGATCCGCAGCGTCTGGCGGGACAGGAAGCGCCCCATCCTCATCAACAACTGGGAGGGCACCTACTTCGATTTCGATACCGAAAAGCTTCTGGCCATTGCCGCGGGGGCGGCCAAATTGGGCATTGAGATGCTGGTGATGGACGACGGCTGGTTCGGAAACCGCTATGACGACAACCGCGCCCTGGGAGACTGGTTCGTCAATGAGGAAAAGCTTCCCGGCGGTCTGGAACGTCTGGTGGGAGAGGTCAATAAGCTGGGCATGAAATTCGGCATCTGGATGGAGCCGGAGATGATCTCCCCGGACTCCGACCTTTACCGTGCCCACCCGGACTGGGCGATCCAGGTGCCGGGGCGCGCGCCCGGTCTGGCGCGCAATCAGCTGGTGCTGGATCTGACCCGGCAGGAGGTGCTGGAATATGTCTGGGGCCGGATGCGGGCAATTCTGGACAGTGCCAACATTGCATACGTAAAGTGGGATATGAACCGCCAGCTGTCGGACCTGGGCAGCGCCTGCCTGGCGCCCGATGCCCAGGGAGAGCTGTACCATCGCTATGTCCTGGCTGTCTATGAGCTGCAGGAGCGGCTGCATACCCATTACCCCGAACTGCTGATCGAGAACTGCTCCGGCGGCGGCGCGAGATTTGACCCGGGCATGCTCTATTACAGCCCCCAGATCTGGTGCTCCGACGATACCGATGCCATTGAGCGCCTGTCCATTCAGGAGGGAACGGCCCTGATCTACCCCCTGTCCACCATGGGAGCACACGTTTCCGACTGCCCTAATCACACTGTGGGCAGAGTCACCCCCTTCCAGACCAGGGGCCATGTAGCGCTGGCAGGCACCTTCGGCTATGAGCTGGATATTACTAAGCTGTCTGCCCGGGAGCAGGAGCAGATCCCGCAGCAGGTGGCAATGTACCACCGCTATAATGACTTGATCCGCACCGGCGATTACTACCGCCTGGCCTCCTACGGCGAGAACCGTCAGTATGACTGCTGGCAGGTAGCAGCCAAGGATGGAGCACAGGTCCTTGTTACCTTCGTGCAGGTCTTGGGCCGGGCCAATTGCCATTCCAGGAGAGTGAAGCTCCAGGGACTTGACCCCATGGCCCGCTACCAGGATGAAGAGACCCATACGGTATATGGCGGCGACGCGCTGATGTACGCGGGGCTCCCAATTCCAAACTTATGGGGCGATTTCCAGTCCGTCCTGATTTCGCTGAAACGCGTGGAAGCATAAATTATTTTCAGATGAAAAGCCTTGGTTCATCCCTGAGAAATCAGGGATGAACCAAGGTTTTCGTTTATTGTGAAAATGTGAAAAGCAATTTGGAAGATTAACTAAAACGTTATCGTAGATTTTGTGCAATCAACTGAAAAAGAATTTGATGGATTGTATTCTGCTTTTTTATCATGTAAAATTCAAAGTGTTAAGAAATTATTAAGGTCCATTTTCTGGGAAAGGGGAGCCGCACATGAGAAACAGACGGATCACTGCGGCGCTGCTTGCCGCTTGCCTTGCGGGAACGCTGGCTGTTCCGGCCCAGGGGGAAGACGCCTGGCAGCCCCAGACTGTCGCCGTGTGCGAGGCGGAGGACGGAACGTTTACCGGCAATGTCCGCGTGGAGCGCAAGGGCAGTGTGACCGGTTTTCAGGATGACGGCGATTCCTGTACCGTCACCGTGCAGATCGATGAAGCGGGCTTTTATGACCTGGAATTCATGGTCAAATCCCAGGGCGGCTATGGGGAAGAGATTTGGGAGGACGAAGCATGATCAACTTTGAAAAGGGAATCGTCAACCGTGGCAACTGGTATGCTATCCAGCAGGTATTTAAAAAGGCAGGCAGGGGAGAGCCGGTGACCATCGGCTTCCTGGGCGGCTCCATCACCCAGGGCAGCCTTGCCTCCTGCCAGGAGAACTGCTATGCCTCCCTGGTGTTCCAGTGGTGGCAGCAGCATTTCCCCAACGCCCGGTTCATCAACGCGGGCATCGGCGGCACTACCTCCCAGTTTGGCGTGGCACGGGTGGAGGCCGACCTGCTGCAATACCGGCCGGATATGATCTTTGTGGAGTTCAGCGTCAACGATGACTGCAATGCATTCTTCATGGAGACCTACGAGGGCCTTGTGCGCAAGATCCTGTCCGCCGGTGCGGCGGTGATGCTGATCCACAATGTCCGCTATGACAATATGGAAAGCGCCGAGGATGTCCATCTGAAGATCGGGCAGCATTATGCGCTGCCCTGTGTCAGCATGAGGAGCACCATCTATCCGCTGGTGGCTTCCGGCCGGCTTCCCAACCGGCAGATCACCCCGGACGACCTGCACCCCAACGACGAGGGGCACCGCCTGGTCGCGTCGGTGATCACCTATTTTCTGGAGATCATCCGCAGTGCCAGTACGCCGAACTGCCAGCCGGCGGGGCTTCCTGCACCCCTGACGGCGAACCAGTATGAAAACAGCGTCCGCTGCCAGAATTACAATTCTCAGCCTGTCCTGGAGGGCTTCCAGCCGGACGATACCCCTCAGGAGCATATCACGCAGATGTTCCGCCATGGCTTTACGGCCTGGCATGCGGGTGACCGCATCACCTTCTGGGTGGAGGGCACGGGGATCGCGGTGCAGTACCGCAAATCCGTCCGTAAGCCCGCCCCCATTGCACGGGTGGTCGTGGACGATCAGGAGGAATGCGCCGTGCTCCTGGATGCCAACTTCCAGGAGGACTGGGGTGACTGCCTGTATATCGACAATGTTCTGGTGCACGGAGAGCAGAAGCGCCACAAGGTGGAAATAACCGTCGTGGGAGCCCACAGCCAGGACGCCGTCCCATTCTATCTGGTATCCGTCATTGGTTCGCGGTAGAATCAGTTTGGCGGCGCTCCTGATGGCGCTGCTTGTGACGCTCCCCGGCTGTACAACAACGAAAAAATTGGAAGCACCGCCCATGCAAGCATACGCTCTTTCCAACCCCAATGCGGATGAAACGACCCAGGAGGTCTATGCCTATCTCTGCTCCCTGGGCGGCGCGCATACCCTCAGCGCCCAGCAGGAATCCACCTGGATGTGATCGGTGCGGACAGCTACGAGGGCAGCGTGCAGAATAAGCTCTACCGGGCGCTGTGTGAGATCACCACCGCAAAGCCCTTTGCGTTCCACGAGTGCGGTACCAATCCCACTGCTGAGGAGCTGGCGACGACCCCCTGGGCCTGGTTCATGACCTGGCACACCAGCTTTGTGACGGAGGGGAATACGCCGGAGGCCTTTTCCGCGCTTTATAACAGTGAGCAGGTGATTACCAGGGATGAGCTGCCCAGGCTCCATCAGTGATAGCTGGCAATTTCCAGAATCCCGTTTGCCTGATAGCGCAGCAGGGAAGCGCCCCTCAGCGTGGTGGCAGTGGGGTAGACGGCGTTGGAAACCAGGGCAATGGACTGATCGGCCAAAATGAACTGGGTCTGGAACAGAATGCTTGCCCATGGAATGTGATAGTCGCTGCTGACCAGGGCAGCCTGCGTGATCTCCGGGTGCTGCTCCTTTAAAAGCTCGCCGCAATAGAGCGCGTTCTCCGTGGTGGTCAGGGAGCGGGACTCAGTGAGCACCCTGTCTGCATCGATCCCGTTTTCCACGAGCCAGGCAGCCATGGCCTGCGCCTCGGTAACGGTGGAGGCCGCCGCTGTCCCGCCGCCAGTGCAGAGAATATAGGCGTCGGGGTATTTTTCGGCACTTTTCCTTGCCGCCTCCAGCCGCCCGATCAGCTCCTCCTTCATGGAGCCGTCCGGGTTCAGCTGGTAGCCCAGCACAATGATGCAGAGCTTGCCGGTATCCTCCAGCCCGTCGGGCAGAGCATTCGGATACAGGGTCATGTCGCTGCCGGATGTCTCCCAGCAGTCCATGATCTTTTCCCAGCGAGCGGCGGAAGCTGCATTCACCGCTGACAGCTCCTCCAACAGCGCCGCCTTGGATTTGCCTGGGGCGGGGTTTCCTTGGCTGGCCACCAGATCATGGATAATGGCCATTTCCGCCCGGGGCGGCGCATCCTCCCGCACCGTTGCCCCACGGATGCCCAGGAACACAGCCAGTGCCGTCAGCAAAATGACGACCGCCCAAATCCACTTCTTCATCCCGTTCACCCCATAAATTTGATGGTGCTATTATACAGCACCCCCTGCCGGCTTGTCCACGAAAAAATGCCAGACGCCAAGGTTAAAATGGCGTCTGGCTGTTTCTTTACTGGACCCGGTAGCCGGATTGCATCAGAGCGATGATCCGTTTCCAGAATACCGGCTCCTCCGCGAGGAAATTATCTGCCTCCGGCAGCTGCGTGAAGGAGATGATCCGTTTTCCCTCGTCGATCCAGGCAGATTTTATTGTTCTGCTTTCACTTTTTCTACCCATGTCTTAATCTCACTTTCCGGCGTATCTGTGACCACGTAGCGGCTTGCAGTGCCGATCTGACCGTCATAGTAGCGATGGTCTACGTCGATCTCACACAGAGAACCCGTTTCGTCAAACAGGTAGGTGTAGACTTCCAGCGTATTATGTGCGCTGGACTGGGAGAAGGAATGGGCAAATCGAATCTCCCGGTCGCTGATGACGCTGTAATCCTTGGAGAAATAATAGCTGTCATAGGGCTCGTTCCAATAGCTGCGTTTTGCCCAGGATTCAAACATCACATCCGAATCCGCGACGCTGTGCCGATAGCCCTGGGAGCCGTAGAAGTCATATACCTCGCTCCCGTCATAGCGCCAGATGACCTCGTCTAAATCCTCATTGGAGAAATAGCTGTTTCCGCTGCACTGATATTTCTCCATGCGGAAGCCCTTCTGCTTCAGTGCTTCAATGGCGGCGTCCACTCGGGCCAGCGCTTCCTCGCCGCCTTCGCCGTGAATTCCACCGGCGAGGGGGATGGAGAACTCCGCGTACTGGATAATGGAGTCGCCCTCCTGATAGAAGTGCTTGCCCATGCGGTAAGTGCCGGCCTCCAGCGTCCCATAGGTATCCGACCAATCCACATTGATCACTGTCGTCTGTCCCATGACCTTGATGGTATCCGTGCCCCAGCTGCCCTCCTGGTCGGGGTCTCCCAGCCGCTGCCAGCGGTCGTTCTCCCACTTCTCGATCCAGTAATTGCAGTCGGTGGTGATTTTGGAAACGCCGGTCAGATTGACGCCAAGCCAGACCTCGCCGCCGTAGCCCTTCAGCAGATCGTCGTCCACCCGGAAGAAAATGCTCCAGGGGGAGCGCTGCATCGCTACAAAGGAATCCTGCGGCTCATAGGTGCTGACCGACCCAACCAGGTAGTTGGATGCCTTCACAACCTCCACGCGGTTCCGCACGTGCCCGGAAACGCTGCCATCCTCGCCGATGGTCTCATCCAGCCGCTCAATGGAATCCAGCGTTCCGTCGGTCTTAAAGCGGAAGGTATCGGTGCCGTGATGTACCTTGCCGGAGAAGTCCGCCCACACGGAGAGGAAGGTGATCTCCTCCTGGCTGATCTTGGATTTTCCCACGGGGAAGAGGAACTTGCGATTCTGATCAAGCCTGTATGTACTTTCCCACTGGGAGAACAGCGGATCCTCGGAGGATGTTTCGCCCTGGGATACCTGGAATTCCCCGTAAAAGTGGGTAATGCTGCTGCCCGTGCCGTTGCGCAGCAGGTGCATGACGGGCTGGAGATTCCCGTCAGGGCTTTCCTCGGAGAGCAGGACGGAGTAGTAGCTGTTGGAGGTGAGTGTGCTGAGTGCGTTGGCGCAGCGGGTCAGCGCGTTCTCCTCCTCGTCGGGGAGCTTTTCCCGGTAGATGTGGAAGCTCGTCTGGAAGGTGGCGGAATCCGTATCGCTGCCGACGGTCATTACAGCGCGGTAGTCCCCGGCGGGAAGCGCCCCGTAACTCAGTGACCAGTCGACATCCTGTCCATAGTCACTGACGGTGCAGTCCCGGCTTGCAGCAAAACCGATTCGTATTTTTGCCAGACTGTAATAGGGATCGGGGCCTGGTACGCGCTCCCATTCGATGCCGTCCCAGCGCTCTAAGTATACGTTGTCGACCGCTATATTTTCTGAGCTTTGGATAAACCGCTCCTCCACGATGCAGGCCAGGTAGCCGCCGGTGGGGGAGGTGGCGTCCAGATACATGGTGACGCCCCAGTCCGGGTTTGGCTCCAGCTCCGGCATGGTGGGCAGCGCAACGGACTCCGGGGTCTGGCTGCTGCTGCGCTGCAATTCGGCCTGATCATTGGAAGCAGCCTGAGCGGGATTGGTGAGCAGGCAAAGCGTTACGAACGCCACCGCCATTACCCCCAGCAGGCTCATCCAGAAGGCGGGCTTGCGGTAGTGCAGGGCGGACTGAATGCGGTATTTCACACTGACCTCGCCAAAAGCCACGGGGCAGGCGGCGTAGTACACCTGATTGGTGCTGCATTGCAGCAGGGCAGAGGCATAGGCCTTCCGCTCGCCCAGCTCCATAAACTGCACCACCCGCTCGTCGCAGGCGATCTCAATGTCCTTGCACAGCATCAGGTAGGCAACCCACACCAGGGGATTGAACCAGTGCAGCGCCAGGGCGATAAAGGCGATCATCTTGATCCAGTGGTCGCCCTTCTCCAGGTGAGTGCGCTCATGGGCGAGGATCTGCTTGCGGGCGGACTGGCTCATACCGCTGGGAATGTAGATTTTCGGCTTGATAAAGCCCAGCACAAAGGCCGTCTCAATTTTATCCGATTCATAGCCGCCGGGCACCTCTACCGCGTCCTTGACCTGCTTTTGCAGGCGCAGATAGGCACTCAGGCTGACCAGCACAATGACGGCGGCAGCGCATGCCCACAGGATCCAGACAAGCTTGGAGGAAATGGCAGGCAGCGTTACATTGCTGGGCTGCAAGCTGAAGGCGCTCTGCACGGAAATGGGCATCAGCAGCCGGATCCCGGCCAGCATCCACAGGAAGCAGATGTACTTTCGGGGCGTCCGTTTTAATACAAGCCGCAGGAGCATCACGGCGAGGATGACAATGCTGCCGTGAATGCTGGCGGTGAGCAGATTCTGACAAAAGGCATTCATGATTCGTCCTCCTGATAGCTGTCGATGAAGGCCTGCAGCTGCTCTACCTCGTCTCTGGTCAGCCGCTTTGTGCGGGAAAAGGCAGCCAGGAAGGCGGGCATGGAGCCTTCAAAGGTGTCCTGCATCATTTCGTCCAGACGGGATTTCTGGGCATCCTCCTTGGATACCAGGCTGGTGACGGTGGCGTTCTCGTTTTTGACCACGCCCCGCTCCTCCAGCCGCCGGATCACGGTGTAGGTGGTGGCCTTTGACCAGCCCAGCTGCTCCTTGCACAGGGCCACGAGACTGGTGGAGTTCACCGGCTCATGCTCCCACAGCAGCAGGCAGAAGCGGTATTCGCTTTCAAAGATCTTGGGGGCTGCCATTGCGCAATCCTCCTTTAGTTGCCGATGTAACTGTTGGGCATTTTTTCACCGTTGATGGTGATGTTCTTCGTGTCATGGAGCATGAAGGGAGTGCCCTCGTTCCATGTGCCCATAAATTCCTCGCCCAAGTCGCGGATGGTGTTTCCGTTGAGGGTCACGTCCAGGCATGTGACCATGTAGATGCCGCCCCAGCTGCATTCATAAATGTCGCAGTTGGTGACCTGGATTTCGTTGCTGTGTTCAGCCCACACGCCGACCACGCCGCAGCCATACAGGCCGCAGTTATTTACCAGGGTGTTTTCGCAGTTGGCAAAGCTGATAACGCCGCCGGCGCAGTAGGCAGGCTCAATGGTGTGTCCGGCAGTGAAGCCCTCAATCATGATGTCGCTGCAATTTTCAAAGTTGAGTACGTGGGCATAGCGGGGGGTGGCGGATACGGTGTGCTCCTTCACATCGTCGCCCTCGGCGCGGATGGTCAGGTTGCTCAGATCGTGAATGGTGAGCTGTACGCCGTCGAAAACCTCCTGCCAGCGGTAGTATTCGCCGTCGGTCTCGCCGTAGCCGGTGGCGGTGCTCAGATCGTAGAATTCGGCGTCCAGGATGATCTCCGTATCCGGCTTCAGCGCGGCAAGGAGCTCATCAACAGTGGAAACGTGCACCTGCTCCTGCACGCCGATGATCACCGGCGTGTATTCCACAGGCTCAGTGGGTGCTGCCGTTTCCTCCGGCGCCTCTGCCAGCGCCATGGGAGCAAAGGCCAGGAAGCAGGCGAACAGTGCGGCAAATAACGCAATCGTAAGAGTGATGGAAATTGACTTTTTCATGATGTTGTCTCCTTTAATTCAAAAATTGGTTTAGCGCGTTAAACCTCATGCTCGAAGTTTAACGCGTTAAACCAATCTTGTCAAGCCATATTAAGAAATCTTAAGAATTGGAATCAAACATCCCGGTACATGCTGATATCCGCCTTGCCCTCCTGACTGGTCCCCTTGTAACCCTCGGTATCCAGTCCGCCGATGCGGAAACCAATTTTCAGATAAAACAGGCAGGCGGCCAGATTGTTGTCCTGCACCTGTAAGGATACGCCCTGCATCTGATTAATTCGTGCGATCTCCATGCATTTTTCGATCAGCAGCTTCCCAATCCCCAGCTTCCGGCAGGAGGCTGCTACCTTCAGGTCGGAGATATACAGATACTTGAAAAATCCCCGCTCCAAAATCGCCAGCCCCACGCAGACACCGTCCTGATATGCCCCAACAAAGAAGGTGCTCTGCGCCATCTCATCATAATCATAAGGCTCGTCCGGGAAGCACATTTCGCTGCACTGCTCTGCCGGGAACTTCTCAATGCGATATCCCCATTTTTCATCAACATAACTGGGGATCATCCGCCCATAAAGAGGGAAGGGGTCGTTTTTCAGCAAAATGTCTCCTTTATGCGCTTCATCGATCAATCGAATCTCAACCATACCGCTGCTCCTTTTTCTGGAATACGGCCATTATAGCACAGCCGTTCTGAATGTAAAGCGCAAGTCTGAGCCGGTTTTTTAGTCAGCACAAAATAGAACAGGCGGCAGGACCGGGGCATACTTGCCCGGAAAACCTCAGTGGACGGCCCCTTATCCTTTAGAAAATGCCTGCGGCAATGGAATGTGAAATTATCAATCCATCATAAGTCACAGCCCTGTGCAGGGTGGGGCTAACCATCATGTAAATGTAATTATAGGATTTCAGAAAACACAAATACTTCAACGGTTTGCTGATAATCGGCGGAAGAGAACTCAGATATACCGGGCTATGATATAAAAAATTACAGCCAGGAGAAGAGACAATATAAGCACAGCAACAGGGAAATCAGTGCGGTGGCGAGTCGGCCGAGCCGCATCGGAGCGATTGAACCCCCCTGGCTTGCCTGCGGGTTCCGCATGGCACACCGCTTTTTCACCAGCGGCATGAGTCTTGCGGTATCTGTGCAGCTGTGTGAGCGGGTCGCGCCCGGCTATTATGTTGTTGTAGAAGGCGTTTGCGTCCTGAATGTCACATTCTTCACAGATTTGCACCTGTCCAGAATCATGTGCAATCTGATTTCGTATCCGTCGCAAATGCTTTAGAGTTTGATATGCCTGTTCCCATGAAGGAACCGCGAGCTGCTCCCGATAAGACGTATGCTCCATATCCTCGATGTACTGGCTGACCCCGTTTCGGCAACTGTACATGTCTGAGCAAAGACGGTCTAAATGCTTATAGGCTTCAAAGAACTCATTATCCAGTTCCTGCACAAAAAAACACCTCGCTTTGTGCTGATGGAAATACAAAAAATAGAGTATCCATAATCAATCATGAAATGACCCCCAAAAGTTAGACAATATTTTGAAGTAAAAATTGTTCAAGCAGCCGAAA
>ERZ857629.917-NODE-917-length-36347-cov-8.394632_pt1 | contig 36347 bp, 39 predicted proteins | sample MGYA00519700_ERZ857629 | MGnify/ENA primary metagenome ERZ857629 (study PRJEB31778, sample SAMEA3449351) | human gut metagenome | biome: human gut; feature: human-associated habitat; material: faeces | place: United Kingdom | collected 2010/2012 ... | reverse complement strand
ATTAAAAAATAATATAATTTACTTTTAGTTTCACTTCTTATTTCTTTTATTTCATTTATAGTTAAATCATTATTTATAACTACATTATTAATACCAACTTTACTTAAAAAATTAATAGCTTTATAATTAGATTCTATATGATTTTCAAATAATACAAGTCTTTCTTTATCTATTATAGATGTTAACCCTATATCTTCTACTATAAACATTATATTTTTATTAAACTTTTCATATATTTCTTTAAAACTATTTACACTTTTATGAATTAATTTATTCATAATTACATATGTTTTATGTTTAAGAGATATTTCATTTATTTCTTCCACACTATAATATATATCAAATCCACATGAATAATCTTTTAAAGGTAATATAAAAGCATTAAGTCCATGATCTAAAAATATATTTAAATCTTTTTTATTTGGAATTACTAAATATTTTTCTTGCATACTATTATACCATCTCCTATATCTACATGTTTAACACTATATTCATTTTGATTATCTATATATTCATGAAATGCTTCAAGTTTTCTAACTAGGCCTCTTAAATTACGACTTTTAATAGTACTACTTTTACCTACAAATCCATGAAATAACATATTATCTACTATAATAGCGCCATTATCGTTTAAATTATTTTTATACTTTTCAAAAAACTTAATATTTTGACTTTTAGCTGCATCTATTATTATTAAATCATATTTATCTTTAATATCTACCATAAGCGCATCTCCATATATTAAATTAATATCTGAAAGGTTACTTTTCTTAACATTATCAACAGCTACATTATATCTTTCTATATCTCTTTCAATACTAGTTACTTTAATATCATTATTATTTCTCAAATATATAGAAGAGTACGCTATTGCTGTACCTATTTCTAGTACACTTTTATACTCTTCTTTTTTAATCATATCATCTATATAAAATAATGTATCTTTTATCATTATAGGTACATTATTTATTTTAGCATATTCTTCCATTTCATTTATTAAATTAGTATTCAAACCAAAGACCATCCTTCTTTAACTTATTTATAGTACTTACATGTGCACTATCTGTTTTATTAAAATATGTTTTTCCATTTTTATCAGCAACAAAATAATAGTAATCACTCTTACTAGGATTAATACTAGCTTCAATTGATTTAACACTCATATTACATATAGGTCCTACTGGTAATTTACCATTCATACATGTGCTTCTTGTATTATATTTATTACAATCATTAAGTTCACTCTTATATAAATCTCTTTCATGTAAATCTATTTTAGCAGCATAGTATGTTGTTACATCACTTCCAAGAGACCATCCTGCATTTAGTCTATTATAAAATACTCCAGCAACCCCTTTTCTATCATCAGCATTCCCTGCTTCAAGTTCAACTATAGATGCTAAAGTTAACATTTCATGAATACTATATTTACTACTATCTATTTGAGGTTTATAAGGATTAAGTTTATCACTCATATTATCAAGTAATTTAGAAAACACTTCTTCAAGAGTACTATTCTTATAAAACTCATATGTATCAGGATATAAATACCCTTCAAGTGAATAATATAAATCTTTATTTTTAATATCATTTGTTAAGAACCAATATTTATTTATTAAACTATCTAAATATTTACTATCACTTAATTTGCTAGTTATCTCTTTTTCAGTAAAATTAAAATTAGACGTAAGTATTCTAATATACTTTCTCATATTTTCCCCAGGCTTAAATGTAAGAGTAACTGTTTCCATAGTACTACTAGTACCATCTTCTAATTTACTAATTAAATCTTTTAATTTTAAATTTTTATTAAGATTATATTCTCCTGCTTCAAGTCCATTTTTAGGTGTATTTAATTTAATATATACTCTATATGCAAAAGTACTCCTAATTAATCCTTCACTTTTAAGTTTATTATATATCGTACTATAAGTATCATCACTATCTATAGTAAGCACCACCTCACTACTATTTTTACTTGGTGCAGATATTAAATAAAACCATCCCCCTAACATAATTAATATTATAGATATTAATAATACAATTATTATAATTAATTTCTTTTTCATTCTTTTACTCCTACTTTTGTAATGTATTTAATATTTTAGTTATAAATATAATATCATCCTTTTCTTTTATATTTTTAAGTTTAGTCATATTCCCTTTATCACTTATTTCATATGAACTTATAAAAGCACGTACTTCACCATCTTCATCTTCTAAATCATCTGTATATATTACATAATTTTTATTATTAGCACTTTCTATATTAAAAAGTATTCTATAATCTTTTTTTGTACCATTTTTGTCTTTTAAACTAAGGCAATTTTTTTCCATTATTACTCCTATCTAAATATGTTTGTAATATTATAGTTGATGCCATTTTATCTATAACTTTTCTTCTTTTCTTTCTTCTAGTATTATTACTTATAAGTATATTTTCTGCTTCTACTGTAGATAATCTCTCATCTTGCATAATAACTTCAATATTAAACTCACTAGTAAGTTTATCTTTAAACTCATATGATATTATACTTCTTTTAGATTCAGTTCCATTCATATTAAGAGGATTACCTAGTATTATTTTAGTTATATTTTTTTCTTCTATTATTTCTCTAAGTCTATTAAATAGTTCTTCTTCTTTTTCATATCTTATTACTTCTAAAGGTGAAGATATTATATTACTTTTATCACTAATACTTACGCCTAGTGTTTTACTTCCTAAATCAAGCCCTAAGTATGGCATTACTTAATAAACTCCTCAAGCATTACTTCTAATATTTCTTCTATTTTAAACTCAAGTATTCTTCTTCTACATTCTTTATAACTTGAAATATACCCAGGATCACCACTAACTAAGTATGCGACTATTTGTTTAACTGGATTGTGTCCTCTTTCACTTAGATCCTCACATATACCAAGTAAAGTACTCCTAATATTATTATTAAGTATTGTTTTAGTATCTACAATAGTAGTTTTATCTTCCATAACATCACCTTCCATTTACATATTCTATCAAAATATATATACATTTTCAAGCGAACAAAATAAAAAATAAACTTATCTTCATTAATTATTGAATAATGACTTATTACCAGGCACTTTTTTAAATTTATTAAAAGAGTACTTTTTATTGTAAGTACTCTTTCTTCTCTCTAAATTGATAAAATAAATTATATATACCAAGGAACGAGTTTTATCACAAAAATTCCCAGATTATACCTAGTCTAAATCAAAAGTATCCGTCAATCAGTCAATAATATATGGATCAGCAAGTGTTCCATTTCCCCCACTAACCAAAGCTGTGGAGTTCAAGGAAACTACGGAACGAGCGCCGCCGCCAATGTCACGAGAACTATGGCTACTGAAATAACTATTGCTACTCAAAGCAGATGAATAAGACAGCCCACCGGAAAAAAATGAGGGACTTAGGGTCCAGTACCACTTCCCTGAGTGCGTATATACTTGAAAGTTATAATTATAATGTAGACTTCCTGCATATGCTAGTTCATCTGCTGTTATTAGTCCTACCGGAGCACTAAGTTTTTTATTCCCGTAAGTATTACTTGATAATGTAAATAAATCATTAGATTCATTAGTACATTTATACGACGGCTTTTTAAGTGTACTTACTCTGTATTCGCTATCATATGTTGTTTCTTTAGATCCTATTCCTCCATCCTTAGTCTGTGTTGTCATTCTATCATTACAATATCCAGCATTACTACTTATCATACTTGCTAATGTATTTAAATTACTTGTATTTGTATACCAATTCTCACTATATGTTTTTATATCACTATTTATTTCATTGCTTGCCGCCTGTTTCTTACTTGTTGTAACTGGTGTGCTTGCTTGCATATACCCTACATAAGTATTATCTCCAGCGCTTTTTGAATATCTCGAAGTACCCACTTGTGCATTTGTACCTCTTGCATTAGTTGCATTTCCATTGTATAAAAGTCTAACATCTCCATTATCATCTATTCTTATTATTTTCCAGTAGTAATCTCCAAACTTAACATTATTCTTAAGTTCATACCATGTAAATCCTTTACTTTCACATGTAGTTTTACTTAAATCTAGGTTACATTTATAATCTGTCCAAGTTCCGCCTGCTGCTGTGCACTTCGCACCTGTATCATTTTCCCTTAAATAATCTGTATAAGCACAAAATGAACCACCTCTAAAATAATAATTTTCACTATCACCATATTTATCATCTCTATATAATCCTTGACCATTTGTTGGAGAACTTATTTTAGTAAAGTCTATACTACTATCGCTAGTCAATGTATTATCACTTAATATTTTACATCTAAGTGAATTATTATTTGTGCAGCCATTCTCCCATCCTGCTTCATCACCTTCTACTCTTAAAACTCCACTAAAGCTTTTACCTTGATTTTCATTTTGATTTTGATTTGTGTCCATAAAAGTAAGTTTTAAAGTATACTCATGTCTGATTCCAGAAGCAATCTCTATATTACTCTTTAAATCTCTATTATATGCTGCTTCTCTTGTAAGGTTTGAACATGTTCCTGATTCTGTACTTCCTTTGTAACTTTTGCATGTAAACTCTACTTGTAATTCATCATCATTAATTTTATTATTAAACTCTTGCCAGTTTATTTTATAATATCCTATTTCTGTTCCTGTGTTTTCTACATTAAAAGTTTTAGTAACAGAACTTCCAGGCATAGCTTCTTTTAATTCAATATATTTTCCATCTGTGAAGTTTAACTTTAATTCTGTTGTAGTTACATTAATAGTTTCCGCTACATCATTACCAGTAGTAGTCAAACTAAAAAAAGCATATGTTAAACCTGTTACTAATATAAATGTGAATGTTAAAAACATCCCATATAATATTTTCTTATCTTTCATTATTTGTACTCCTATTCTCTATTAGTATTATACTTTAATTAAATCTATATTTCAATATCAAAATAAAAAGCAAACATAAATGTTCACTTTTCATATGTTAATTATATTATAATGATGAAACAGGTTCTTCTTTAAACCTTAAAACAATATATCCAACTGTAAACGCACCTAGTATTGCAAGTAATAAAGTACCATAATCTTCTACACCAGTTTTAGCATTATATTCTAGTTTAACTTCATTATGAGGATTAACATCAATAATCTTAGCACTTACTATTACTACTTGATCTAGTTTAGATTCTGAATAGAACAATCTTCCTCTATTACTATCAGTATTATACACTTTACCTTTACCATCTAAATCAATATTAATTTGAGTAGTAGATTTATATTTATTATCTATTCTTATATAGAACTCTGAATATCCTTCATTATCACTATTATTAATATTTGTTACATTATATACTTTCTTTCCATCTACTTCACTATATGGAAGTTCTTTTAAATCTTTGTCTACTAAAGTAACACCTTCAGAAGGGCTTGTAATTTTAGCAGTTATACTATTCCAATCAGTAACTAACATTTTAGATCTAACTTTATATGGTCCATAATATTCAGCATCGCTTTCACTTTTATATGCTTCTTTACTTGGAAGTTCAAGTACTAATTCATTTTTATATGTATCATCTACATATTTATCTCTATCTTTAATTAAGAATTGATATAATTTATTAAGTTCACTATTACCAACTAATGTATCACCTAAATATAATTTATTTTCTCCATCAAGTTCATAATATTCCCCTATTACTTTCCATACTGCATATTGTACAGTAGCATACACAGCATTACTTACATTTTCTTCACTATTATTTAAAGATGAAAGTAATGTTTCATAAGATACTCCAGCATATTCTAAACTATCTTTTAAACTTAGTGATGGATAACTATGCTCTATAATATATAAAGCTTTTCTATATCCTATACTATCACTCATTTCACTTGCTGTATAATGGTTAATCATAAAATCGCTTTTCTTAAATGATACACTTACTTTACCATCAACTATTTCTTTTCCAAGACTAGATGCGATATCATTAGCATTTAATAATTTAACATCTCTACTATTAGCTTTTGGTATAAAACCTATACTAGTCATACTAGAAGTAATCTCTTGTCCATTATCAAATACAGTAATAGTGCTTTCACTAGGATCACTTACCATATCTACGTAATATCCAGTAACATCATCTATACCATCAAGTAAATTACAACCACTTTTATTATTACATTCTTTTAATATTTGAAAAGCAGTCATTATTTTGATTAAATCTTTACCTCTCATAGTAGTAGCAATATATTGATATTCTGGATATTTTTTATTTCCATCCATACAATAAGCACTAAAATAATTACTTTCATTTCCGCTATAAATAATCTTCATATCACTTTTACCAGTAATATACTTATCATTTACATTAGTAGTAAACTTAACATAACTATAGTCAAAAGAATCTCCTACTGTAAAGTCTCTCTTATCCCCTACATTAAATCCACTTTCATTTATTTTAGGAACAACTTTAACAGCTTTAATACTACTAGAAAACATAAAACCTAAAACAAAAGTAAATAAAACAAACAATAAAAATCTTTTTTTCATATCCTCTCCTTATACTATAAACATAATATCATTTTTAAATGTAAACATCAATATATTTTTAAAAAATCAAGCAAGAAAAAAGCACAAAATTAATTTTTGTACTCACTATAATTACATTTATTTTTAAATGGACAATCATTACATTTTGGATTTTTAGCTGTACATACATATCTTCCAAATAAAACCATCGCACTATTTATATAATTCCATTTATCTTTATCAAAATACTCTTTTAGTTTTACTTCTGTACTTAATACATCATCTTTATCATTTGTAATTCCAAATCTTTTACTTACTCTAAATACATGTGTATCTACTGCAAATGATGGTTCATCAAAAAGTATTCCTAATACTACACTTGCTGTTTTTCTTCCAACTCCAGGTAAACTTTCTAAATATTCTCTATCATTAGGTACATATCCTATAGCATTAAGTTTACTAACTATTTCTTTAAAATGTAATGCTTTAGTTTTATAAAATCCAAGACTTCTAATATATTCTTCTATTTCATAAACACTAAGACTATTAAGTTTTTCTAAAGTATTATGTTTATTATATAATTCTTTAGTAACTATATTTACTCTTTTATCTGTAGTTTGAGCAGATAACATAACTGAGAGCAATAATTCATAATCATTTTTATATACAAGTTCACATTTAGCATCTTTAAATAATCTTTTAAACTCTTTATATACTTCTTCTTTATTCATCATCTTCAAGCCAATTATAATCCTCTATATCTTTATATTTTTCATGTGTATTATTACTTCTTTTCTTAATACCATTTTTATTCCATTCATATACTATCTTTTCTATATATTTAAAATTACCCACACCACTTAATATAGCTTCTTTAAGTGCTCCTTTTATTATATCTTCACTAACTCCATCACTTATCCATCTTTCAATCATTTCATATTCAAAACTAGAAAGTCCTCTTCCAAGTTCTTTTTCATATAATTTAAATATATCTGTATTTTCATTAACTTTTTTATTTAATAATAATCTATCATAAAAAGAATCTAATTTTATTTTTTCTAAAACATTCCCATTATTATTAACTACATTCATTGCTATATATTTCTTTTTTATTAAATTATTAAATGCTTCATATATTTCTTCATCTTCAAGGCCTATCTTATCTTTTATATCATCCATATTTAAATCACATGATATATTAATAAAATATAATACAAGTAAAAACTCATTTAAGCTTAATTCTAATTTAGATATACATTTTACTACATTATGATTAATAATAAAATCTTTAGTAATATATTCATTTCTTAAATCCCCCATAATTCCTCCTTATTTTATTTGTTTTTTATACCACTTTTTTACATATCTAATTATACTTTTTTTCTTATTTCTAATTTTTCTATCTAATATAGCTTTTTCTATATCTTTAAAGCATCTATTTATATATTTTTTATCTATTATTTCTAATAAGTCATTATTGTTTATGTCTATATCACCTCTATTATGTATTGGCATAAGGGCAAATTCTATTAACGCACTTTTCTTTTTAAGTATCATACATGCTAGAAGTACTAAAATAAACTCATTATAATACAAATCATATTTATCTATTTTCTTTTTACGTACTAGTTCTTTTATTTTATTTATCGCATCTCTATCAAACTTACAAAAATTAATATCTGTTTCTATTTGTGCCCATATTCCCCATCCAAGTGCTGGTACTATTTTATCATATTCTAAATGTAAATATGATTTTAAATTATATTCATCCACAAAATCAAAAAAATCTTTTACATAATCTCCTTCAAATATTTTATCTAGTTCACTATGTATAAACTCTTTACTTAGTGTTTTTAATACATCTTTGTTTAAAAGTATAAAATCTGTTATTTCTTCATCTAATTTAAATCCAAGAGTAAAACTAAGTCTTATAGCTCTAAGTACTCTTGTATTATCTTCCATAAGTTTATCATGTGTATTTCCAATACATCTAATTATTTTATTTTCAAAATCATTTATACCATCACCTGATGGATCAATAACTTCTCCATCTATCCCAGCATATAAAGCATTTATAGTAAAATCACGTCTTACATAATCTTCTTCTATACTATTACATAGTTCTATTTTAATTGGTTTATTATTTCTATATTTAAGTTCTTTTCTAAATGTAGTTATTTCATATGTCATAATGTCATATTTAAAATGTATACTTGAATATTCTTTAAACTTCTTAATATTATATTTAGAAAATAGCTCACATAATGTATCAAAATCAGCATCTGTACATATATCTACATCAAAATAAGGTAAGTAAGCTATATTAGATCTTACACACCCACCAACTAAATAAGCTTGATAACCAGCTTTTAATAAAATATTTAAAACTATTTCTTCATCCATACATTAATTGTATCAAATATTATTAAATTGTTCTACTTAAAAATTAAAAATAGATTTATAATTATATTTCTTTACATTAAACTATTAATTTTTTCTATAGAATTAAAAAAGAGAACTTAATCTCTTTATATTATAACCAAACTCCATAATATACAGCAATCATACCAAGTCCAAATCCAACTAGATAAAATAGTTTAACTATATCTGTTTCTTCCCAACCTAGTTTTTCAAAATGATGATGTATAGGTGCCATTAAGAATACTTTCTTTCCTCTTCTTTTAATTGAATATATTTGTATTATTGATGATAATGTTTCAATAACAAATACTCCTCCGATAACTGCAAGACTTAATTCGTGTTTAGTAAGTATTGCTACTGCAGCTAGTGTTGCTCCAAGAGCCATGCTTCCTGTATCTCCCATAAATACTTTTGCTGGATGAGAGTTAAAGTATAAAAATCCAAGTAATGAACCTACAAGTACAAAACAGAATATTGCTATATCTTGATATCCTGTAATCCAAGCACTACCCCAAGTAATAATACCAAAACATAAAAATGCAATCGCACTAAGTCCACCAGCAAGTCCATCAAGTCCATCAGTCAAATTAACCGCATTACTCGAACCAACAAGTAAGAATAAAATAAATATTCCATAAAACCATTTTAAATCTATATTTATATTTAAAGATGTAATAGTTAAATAAGTATCTCCTCCACCCTTAATATATATAAAGAAGAATATAAGAGCTATAAGAACTTGAATAATTAATTTTTGAACTATACTAAGTCCTTTATTATCATGCTCACGTACCTTTAAATAATCATCTACAAAACCAAGTAAAGCGTATGATATAAATACAAACACAATAATTAATATATTATGAGATAACTCTATACTTCCCCTAATATAAAGTAATATCATAGCAAGTATTGTAGGCATTATAAATATAAGTCCTCCAATAGTTGGAGTACCATTTTTAGATGCATGTCTAAAAGCAGTAAACTCACTTATAGTTTGTCCTACTTTTAGTTTTCTAAGTAGCGGTATTATTAAATAACCACATATGATAGCTCCAAATAATCCAATCATTAATCCTAAAATACTCTTAGCAAGTATCAACATATTTTATCACTTCCTACTATAATTATACATGAAATATTAAAATTTACTATACAAAATTATATATTTAATAAAAAGTTTTCAATTACTTTATAACCATCAACACTACTAGATTTCATATCTATATCTATTAAATACAATTTATGTAATATATTCATAACTTCTTTATTACTATATAAATTAATATAATTCATCTGAGCACTAACCATATATTTATTAACTCCAAGCTCTTTTGCTATATCATCATTATTAAACTCTTTATTAAGTATTTTAATTTGTAATAATGTTCTATACTGTTTAGATAAAGTATTAATTATAAAATATGGATCTATTATAAGTTCTTTAATAATCTTAAACTCATTAAATATCTTTTCTTTATTTTTACTAATAACTATATTACAAAAATTAAATATTTCATTTTCCATATTCTTAGAAATAATACTTTCAACATCACTATTAGTTATACTATTTTCTCCATATTTATAAGCAATTAATTTCATCACTTCATTAAATATATATCCATTATCACTACTATAATTATTATATCCGCATCTATTTATAATCTTACTGCATATATCGCTGCTTACTTTAAATCCTTCTTCATTAAAGATTTCTTTAATTTTATCAGCAAGTTTAAATCTATCTAGTTTTCCAAAGTACACAGCATTATTATTACTTTTTATTTTCTTAAATAAACTATTTTTTTCATTAATCTTTTCTTCACATTTAATAATAAGTACTTTATCATCTATATTATCTATTATTTTATTGAGCATTTCTTCTTCATCTTTATTTATATTTTTAAATGAAAAATTACTTAAAATAATTAATTTCTTATTACCAAATATATCATTATACATAACTTCTTCATATAATCTATCTATTTTATCTTCTTCATAATCTAGATTTATAATATTATCTATATTACTTTCTTTTATTAAAATAGATGTATATCTTCTAGCTAAAAAGAACTCTTCTCCATATATCAAATATATCATTACTTAACCTCTATTATTTTAACATCTCTAGTTATAACAAAATCATTTATATCACTATACATATTACCATTTATATAAACACTTTTGTTTTTATATTTAATTTTAAATGTATCTAATACCTCTGTTAAACTACTATAAACTTTAGTTTTAATTGCTACTTTATTATTATCACTTATTATACTTATCATAGTACTATCAAAAAATGAATCTTGATGTATTGCTTTACCAGCAGCCATTATATCTTCTACATCATAAAAGACACATGATTTATCATTAAACTTTTTATTACTATGAACTATACATATATTATCAAAAGCATTTATATATTTATTATAAGCATCTATACTAACAAAATCTTCACGAGGAACAACTATATAACATACTTTAATATTATATACATTAAGTATTTCATCTATAGTTTCAAGTATCTCATCATAAGATTCATAATTAATAAACATATCTCCTATATCATTCTTAGAATTATAAGTACTATTAACTATTAAAGTACTCTTACTATTAAGTCTTTTATATAGTCCGTGTTTTATAAGTAAATCATTAATTTCATTCTTATTAAGACTAGAAATATCTTTATATGGATTTAATACTTTCTTTCTATCCATAAAATCATTTTCTATAATAAGTGCTTCACTATGTCCACTTAAATAATTCATTTTCATGCTACCAGCAAGTACTCCACTTACATCACTAAATATATTACTATTATCTTTTCTAGTTCCTATTATAGAATTATTATATATCTTTTTATCTTTTCTAATACTTAAGTTTTCTATATTATCATAAGGTATATATACAAAAGAAGGACTATAAAAAGTTAAATATTCATAAGTTTTCTTTTTCATATATTCCTCCTAATAACATTATATATTAATTAATCTTTTTTTTAAAGAAAAAATTAAAAAACACACGGAATTATATCCATGTGTCCATAAACATTTATTGTAATTTAGATTTAATTAATGTACTAACTTTAGCCATATCGTATCTACCTTTTACTTTAGGAGTAACTTCTTTCATAATTTTACCCATATCTTTAATACCACTTGGCTTAACTTCAAGTATAATATCATCAACTATTTTAATTACTTCTTCTTCACTTAATTGTTCAGGTAAATATTTCTTTAATAGATTTATTTCTCTTTTAGCATTTTCTATTAAATCATTTCTATTACCTTTTTCAAACTCTATTATAGTAGCTTCCAAAGTCTTAATTTGTTTGCTAACTACACCTATTACTAAGTCATCAGTTATTTCTTCTAATTTATTATTTATTCTATCTAAATCAATTGCGCTTTTAAGCATACGAATCGTACCAAGAGTTTCTTTATCATGATTCTTCATAGCTTCTTTCATATCATTAGATATTACTTGATATAACATATTTCCTCCTTAGTCGTTTCTTTTCTTATTATGTTTTCTAGCATTTTTAATGCCTTCTTTTTTAGCTTCTCTTCTAAGAACGCCTGGTTTAGAATATTCTTTTCTTTTCTTACATTCTGAAGGGATGCCACTTCTTTGAACTTTAACTTTAAATCTCTTTAAAGCGTTTTCAATATTACCATCTTTAACATCTACATGAGTCATACTTACTACCCTCCCTTCATGACCAATTATGATTATAATACAAAATAGTCCAAATTTCAAGCACCTTTTTGCATAGATTTGACATAAAATTACATAAAACTACATATTTAATAGTTCACTTATCACATCATGTAGTGTTTCACCAGTTATTATTTTAATATTAAGATTATATTTATTACGTACTTTTACTGCTTCGTCATAGTTTCCTTTAGGTACTATAAATATATCTGCTTTCTTTTTAGAAGCACCAAGTAACTTATATTTAACTCCATCAATAATACCAATTTTCCCATTTTCATCAATAGTTCCAGTACCAGATATTTTATAGCCTTTAGTTAAATCATAACTAGTAATTTTATCATAAATATATAAAGCACACATAAGTCCTCTTGAAGCACCACTCTCATTATCTTTAAAAACATATTCAACTGTAGGATTAGTACTCACATTCTTAACCTCTGCTATCATAACTCCCATAATAACTCTATCATTTTCTTTATATAATTTAGAATAACATTCTTTATTTTTACCATCACGAATAACACTTATTTTTATAGTTTCTCCACTATTATACTTAGATATTTTATCTTTTAAGTCATTAAAATCTTTAACTTCTTCCCCATTTATCTTCTTAATAATATCTCCAACCATCATATCAGTATCACTATCATTATTAACAAAAGATACAGTTAAATCATAACTATCTATATTATAACTAATCCCAGCTTCCTTAAAAGCACTAATAACCGCATCATAACTAGTTTCTTTTAAATATATTTTATTTCTTAAAACTATTTCATCAGCATTCTCATCTTCTATTCTAGATTTATCTATACTAACAAGATCCCAATTAGGTATTATATAAGAAAGTAATATAATCGGAAGAGTTCCATTTTTAGCACTTACATAAGTTAAATTAAAGCTTCCACTACTCTTATACTCATCGCTAACTTTAATCCTACCATCTAAATCAATTAATGAACCAGGGCTATAAATATAATAATTAAATCTAATAAAAAACCACGGAACTATAAGTAAAAATATAATATACGCTTTATAGTTACATCTAATATCATTCTTAATATATTTTAAAACTTTATTTATAACTTCTTTCATTTTATCCTCCCATAATAATATTATTATAACATAAAGGAGATATGTAAATGCATAAAAAATATATACTACTAACTTTTATATTAATAATATTCTTACTTAACATTAATATTGTATTAACTTCAGTAACAGACGCATCTGTTATATTCTATACTAAAATATTTGTATCAGTATTTCCATTTATAATATTATCAAATATATTAATATATTTTAATTATCACTTATTCTTAAATAAAATATTTAAAAAGCCACTAAATAAACTATTTAATATATCTTCTTCATCTATAATATTTATACTAAGTATTTTATCAAGTATGCCATCAAACTCTATATATACTAAAAACTTACTTGATAATAAATTAATAAACATTAATGAAGCAAATAAAATATTAACTTTTACATACTTTCCATCTATAAGTTTCATGATTGGTACGGTAGGTTATAAAATGTTTAATAATATTAAAATAGGTATAATTATATTATTATCTAACTACATATATAATATTTTAATAGGTATATATTTAAGAAAAGATAAAATTAACTTCACTTTAGAAAATAAAAATTCTATCAATAAAACATCATTTTTTGATATGTTAACAAATACTATATTAAATGCATTTAAAACATGCGCTATTATATTAGGTAACTTAATAATATTTATTATTATAATAAATATATCCATCTTTAAAATAAGCATCTTTTCCATTAAAATAATAATTAACACCACTAATATCACGAGTAATTGCCATCTCTTCTTTATTATCTTTATTAATAATATTAACATCATCTTTACCATGATTCATAAATATCTTCTTCTTAGTTTGAACATACTTATCATGACCATCATGAAAATCAGCATGACAATCATAAATATTAGTCATAACAGATACATTAGCTTTAAATTCATACATATCACAAAGCTGATGATCACTTATTTCCATAACTAAATAATCACCACTCTCAATATCACTTACAAAATGACATAAAGGAGTACCAATATTACCAGCTAAGAATACCTTATCCCCAAAAGCCTTCTTCATAATCTCATATATAATACTAACAGTAGTAGTTTTACCATTAGAACCAGTAACACCAATAATATTAACATCATGATCTAAATAATGATAAGCAACCTCAACCTCATTAATAACAGGAATACCCATATTTTTAGCCTTAACAACAGTAGGATGATCATATTTAATACCAGGATTTTTAACCATAATATCATAAGAATCATCAAGTAAATCAGTAGGATTATCACTTAAAATAAAAGTAACACCTAAAGATTCAAGTTCTTTAACCTTATCCCCATCTTGCTCTTTCATATCAGTAATAAATACAGTGTTATCTTTAGCTAATAACTTAGCAACTTCATAACCACTTCTAGCCATTCCTAATATGAAAAACTTTTTATTTTTATACATAAACATCACTCCATAATAATTATATCACGTCTAAAACAATAATTCCATAATATTATATTAAAAATAAGAGAAACATCTTCTCTTATTCACAATTAATAACATATCTCTTACTATCACACTTATATCCTAAAGATTCAATATAAGATAAACTATCAGGTAAAACAGTAAAATTAATAGAACCAACATCAAGAAGAGCAAAATATTCATCTAATTTCCTAATAACCTCTTCATCTTGAATATTCTGACTATATAAATTACAAAAGACATCATTTTTAGAAGCAAAATACTTAATACTTCTCATATCAATTTCTGCATATTTCTCCCTCATTTGAGAATTAAGAGAAATATCCTTAATCTTCTTACTAACAGAAGCATCCTTAATTCTATATAAACTATCCATTATATCCATAATCTTAGTCTGAACAATCTGAACAAGTAAATGGCCATCAAAAGACAAATTATTATTTAAAAAAGTAAATATCTCTTTAACTAAATTATCATCCACCTTATTATTACCAAAACTAGCACAGATACAATTATCCGAAAGGAAAAAACTAAATATAAACTTATCATCTTTCTTAATACCAAACTCATTAAGTTTACCCACATTCTCTTCTACATTAGAAGTATCAGTAATCTTCATATCCCTTATATATTCCTTAATATTATCTTTATCTAATTTTTCAATCTTCATAAAATCTCCTCGATATATATTATACACTATTTTATATTTATTTTAAATACTTATATATAATTTTAAACAAATCATCCTTCTTAATAGATTTAAGTAAATAATCTTTAAATCCATAATCCAAATAACTATCATTATATTCATAATCATTATTTCTAGTTAAAAGAATAACATCAGTATCAAAATTCTTAATACCATTAAGTTTCTTCATAGTATCAAAAACATTTAAAGGTTCCATCTTTTCCTCTAATAATATCAAATCATATTTAACATTATTCCTAATTCTATCCAAAGCTTCTTTACCATAGCCAACATAATCAACTAAAATATTAGTATCTTTAAGCATCTTAGTAATTATTTTTAAACAATTATCACTATCATCCGCTAATAATATCTTCACGTCCCTTTAGTAATGCTTTCATCTCATCATAATTAACATTCAAATCTAAACAATCAATAGCTTCTTCCTTTCTATAAAAAGTACTAAGCATATTAATAGTATTATAAATACTCATATCAGGTATTATAGAATTTCTATCAAAAAAACTATAATCTTTATTATGAATATTATCTATAGATGGATAACAAGTAAAATTCATATAACCATCTCCCAACATGCAAGTAATATATACCAAGACACCAAAAATGTAAACTTATAATTAAAATTTTATTAATAAAACACTATTTTATATTTAAAGTATTAAAATATTTATTCTTATAATATTTCATAGCACTCTCTAATACATTATTACCAATACTTTTAATTAAATCTTTATCCTTCATAATAAAGTAGAAATCCCTTTGACTATTAGTCTCTATTAAATACCTAACTACTAAATATGATAAATCATATCCATTATAATTATCATTAACAAAACTACCGCCATGATTTAAATCATTAATACAAGGAATACTCTTAATAGAAAATATTTTATTAACTAGAAATTCTTTAAAATTATCATCATCATTATACTTATCATTTTGTAAAGAAAAATTCATAGCAAGTCCTTCATCAAACCAAATAATTCTATTAGTAGTATCATTCTCAATATAAAACCTATAAATATGATGTACAATTTCATGCATAATAGCTTTAATAATATCATCTTCACTCTTCTTACCATTAATATTAATATAACAATTAACACCCTTATCATTAAAGAAACCAGCAAAATCTCCTAATTTATAAAGTATATCACCAAGCAAACTTTTATCAGAAAATAATCTGATTTCCATTTTATTAATACTATCTAAATAAAACTTTTTAAGTAATTCATTAATATTATTCTTATAATAACTAACAAAATTAGTAACTAACTTTTCCAAATTATTCTGATAATTAATAACAAAATTACTATCATCATATACCTTAAACATAGATATCACCACTTAAATTATATCACAAAAACCAGAAAAAAACTATAGAGACTATTTTATATAGACTCTATAGTTCTTTTTGAAGACAAAAGGCTTCAAAAACAAAAAGCCATAACCAAAGTTATGACTTTTAAATTAATCCATAAATTCTTCTTCTAATACTTCTGAAGCATCATCATCAAGAAATTCATGTTCTAAAGAATAACCAACATCCATATATTCTTTAGCTCCAGTACCAGCAGGAATTAACTTACCAATAATAACATTTTCTTTCAATCCCTGAAGTTTATCAACTTTACCTTTAACAGAAGCCTCAGTTAAGATTCTAGTAGTTTCTTGGAATGAAGCAGCAGATAAGAACGAATCAGTCTCAAGAGCAGCCTTAGTAATACCAAGAAGTATAGGTTGTCCAATAGCAGGTTTCTTACCTTGAATAATAACATCTCTATTACCCTTAGTAAATTCTTGTAAAGATACAGTAGTACTAGGTACAAATAAAGTATCACCAGCATCCATAATTCTAACTTTAGAAATCATTCTTCTAGCAATAATCTCAACATGCTTATCACTAATATCAACACCCTGTGATCTATATACCTTTTGTACTTCTTTAAGAATATATTGTTGTACAGTATTAGGATCAGTTACTGCAAGTAACTCTTTAGGAGATACAGAACCCTCAGTAAGTCTATCACCAGCTTCAATCTTATCTCCTTTTTCTACTCTAAGCTTAGCACCATATAAAGTAACATGTTCACGAGTTTCAGTATCATTCTTAACATATACCTTAAATTTACCGCCAGCTTCTTCAATTTTAGAAATAACACCACTAATTTCACTAATAGTAGCCTTACCTTTAGGCATTCTAGCCTCAAATAACTCTTCAACTCTCGGAAGACCTTGAGTAATATCCGCACCAGCAACACCACCAGTATGGAATGTTCTCATGGTAAGCTGAGTACCAGGTTCACCAATAGATTGAGCACCCATAACACCAACAGCTTCACCAATTTCAACAATATTACCAGTAGCCAAGTTTCTACCATAACAATGTTGACAAACACCATGATCAGTCTTACAAGTAAGAACAGTTCTAATTTCAACTTCAGTAATACCAGCTTTAATTATCTTATTAGCAATAGCCTCAGTAATATACTCATTCTTATCAATAATAACTTCCTTAGTTTCAGGATTAATAACTTTCTTATTAGTATATCTACCAACGATTCTATCATATAATGGTTCAATAATACCATCTTTATCATCCATAAATGCACTAACAACTACACCTTGAATAGTACCACAATCTTCTTCTTTAACAATAATATCTTGTGCTACATCAACAAGTCTTCTAGTCATATAACCAGAGTCAGCAGTTTTTAAAGCAGTATCAGCACTACCCTTTCTAGCACTATGTGTAGATAGGAAGAATTCAGATACCGATAGACCATCACTAAATGAAGATAATATCGGAATTTCAATAGTTTCACCATTAGGTTTAGCCATTAATCCTCTCATACCAGCAAGCTGTACAAAGTTAGAAATAGATCCTCTAGCTTTAGAATTCATCATTATAAAGATAGGATTATCTACATAACTTTTAGCATAACTTTGAAGTTCATCCTGAATTTCTTCTTTAGCCTTAGTCCATATATCAATAACAAGTTCAAGTCTTTCTCTATCAGTAATAAGACCTCTTTGGAATTGCTTGTTAACCTTCTTAATTTCTTCATTAGATTTCTCAACAATAGCATCCTTATTCTTACTAGTAATAACATCACTTACAGCAATAGTAATACCAGAATAAGTAGAATACTTAAATCCTAAATCCTTAAGTTTATCTAGGAAAATACTAGTTTCAGTAGTCTTATATCTCTTAAACATTTGAGCAATAATCTTCTCAAGTGCACCCTTATTAAAAGGAGTAGTAAGAGGCATTTCCTTAATTTTTTCAGGAATATTTTCTCCATATTCAATAAAATACTTACTAGGAGTAATACCCTCAATATTTTCACTAGTAGCCTCACATAAGTAAGGGAATGAATCAGGTAAAATCTCATTAAATATAATCTTACCAGGAGTAGTAACCAAATACTTATTCTTATCTTCATCTAAGAATACCTTGTGTTTAAATGAATTAACAGGAATAGCAATTCTACTTTGAAGTTTAATTTCCCTTCTTTGATAAGCCATTAAAGCCTCATTAGTATTCTTAAATACCCTACCCTCACCAGGATAATCAGCCTTCTCCATAGTAATATAATAATTACCAAGAATCATATCCTGAGAAGGAGTAACAATAGGATCACCATTTTTAGGAGATAAAATATTATTAGAACCAAGCATAAGTATTCTAGCTTCAGCCTTAGCCTCTTCACTTAAAGGTACGTGTACAGCCATCTGGTCACCATCAAAGTCTGCATTAAATGCTGTACAAACTAGAGGATGAAGCCTAATAGCTTTTCCACTAACAAGTTTAGGTTCAAATGCTTGAATACCAAGTCTATGAAGAGTAGGAGCACGGTTAAGCATAACAGGATGCTCTTTAATAACCTCTTCAACAATATCCCATACCTTAGGGTCCTGATTTTCAATCATCTTTTTAGCGGACTTAATATTATTAGCTAAGCCCTTTTCAGTCAAACCATGAATAACATGAGGTTTAAATAACTCAAGAGCCATCTCCTTAGGAATACCACATTGATACATCTTTAAGTCCGGTCCAACAACAATAACACTACGACCAGAATAATCAACTCTCTTACCAAGTAAATTTTGTCTAAATCTACCTTGTTTACTCTTAAGCATAGAAGATAAACTCTTAAGAGCTCTATTACCCGCTCCAGTTACACTTCTACCTCTTCTACCATTATCAAATAAAGAATCAACAGCCTCTTGAAGCATTCTCTTCTCATTTTGAACAATAATAGAAGGAGCACCAAGTTCAATAAGTTTCTTAAGTCTATTATTTCTATTAATAACTCTTCTATATAAATCATTTAAGTCACTAGTAGCAAATCTACCACCATCAAGTTGAATCATAGGTCTAAGTTCAGGAGGAATAACAGGAAGAGCTTCAATAATCATCCATTCAGGTCTATTACCAGATTGAACAAAAGCATTAATAACCTCTAACCTCTTAACAAGTTTAGTTCTCTTTTGTCCAGTAGCACCATCAAGTTCCTTTTGAATTTCTTCTAATTCCTTATTAACATCAACTTCAGATAACAATTCTTTGATAGCTTCTGCTCCCATACCAACTCTAAAAGTATTACCATATTTCTCATAATATGCTCTATATTCTTTATCAGATAAAGTTTGCTTCTTAATCAAAGTAGTAGCACCAGGATCAAGAACAACATAAGAAACAAAGTATATAACTTCCTCTAAGTCTCTAGGAGACATATCAAGAGTAAGTCCAATATATGAAGGAACACCCTTTACATACCAAATGTGACTTACTGGAGTAGCAAGTTCAATATGACCCATTCTTTCTCTTCTAACAGAAGATTTTGTAACTTCTACTCCACATCTATCACAGACAATATTCTTATATCTAAGTCTTTTATACTTACCACAAGAACATTCATAATCTCTAGTAGGTCCAAAAATCTTTTCACAAAACAAACCATCTCTCTCAGGTTTCAAAGTTCTGTAGTTAATAGTCTCAGGTTTCAAAACTTCACCATAAGACCAAGATCTAATCTTTTCCGGAGAGGCAATTCCAATCTTAAGAGCCTTAAAATCATTAGCTTCTAACATTAGAAATCACCTCCTTCCTCGAAAACATCTTCAAAATCAATATCATCATCATCTATTTCTTCTTCTAAATCCTCATCGCTTAAATCTTCATCTTTATCTAAAGACTTAAATGTATCATCATTACTAATCTCTTCCGCTATAGGATTCTCATCAAGATTAGCATTTCTTTCAAGTTCATCAAAACTTACAACATCATCATTATTATTAATAACAGAAATATCAAGTCCTAATGCTTGGAATTCCTTAATAAGAACTCTAAACGCCTCTGGTATACCAGGTTTTGGTAAAGGTTGACCCTTAACTAAAGCCTCATATACTTTAACTCTACCTACAACATCATCTGATTTATAAGTAAGAATTTCTTGAAGTACATGTGAAGCACCATAAGCCTCAAGAGCCCATACTTCCATTTCACCAAATCTCTGTCCACCAAGTTGAGCTTTACCACCAAGAGGTTGTTGTGTAACAAGTGAATAAGGACCAGTAGCTCTAGCATGTAATTTATCATCAACCATGTGATGAAGTTTAATCATATACATAACACCAACAGAAATTCTACTATCAAACTCTTCACCAGTTCTACCATCATATAGGATAGTCTTACCATCCTCATCCATACCAGCCTCTTTCATAGCAGCTGCTATATCTTCTCTCTTAGCACCATCAAGTACAGGAGTAGCAAAGTGTACACCAAGTTTCTTACCAGCCATACCTAAGTGTAACTCAAGTATCTGACCAATATTCATACGAGATGGAACACCCTGAGGATTAAGCATAATATCAACAGGAGTACCATCAGGTAAGAATGGCATATCCTCACTAGGTAATATAAGTGAAATAACACCCTTATTACCATGACGACCACTCATCTTATCTCCAACCTGAATCTTTCTCTTCTGAATAATATATACCCTAACAACCATACTAACGCCACTAGGTAAATCTTCATTATCATCTTTAGTATAAACCTTAACATCATGAACAACACCATCACCACCATGTGGAACAGTAAGAGATGAATTTCTAACTTCTCTAGTCTTTTCACCAAAGATAGCATGAAGTAATTTCTCTTCACTAGTTAAATCAGCCATACCTTTAGGAGTAACCTTACCAACTAAAATATCACCTTCATGAACCTCAGTACCAATTCTAACAATACCATTTTCATCAAGATTACGTCTAGCTTCTTCACCAACATTAGGAATATCCCTAGTAATCTCTTCAGGTCCAAGTTTAGTATCACGACACTGTATTTCATAATCTTCAATATGTAAAGAAGTATAAACATCATCTTTAACTAATCTCTCATTCATAATAACAGCATCTTCATAATTATAACCATTAAATGTAGTAAATGCTACAACAACATTCTTACCAAGAGCAAGTTCACCCATATCAGTACTAGGACCATCTGCTATAATTTGACCTCTCTTAACTTTATCTCCTTCTCTAACAATAGGAACATGATTAAATGTTTCACCTTGGTTAGATCTCTCAAAAGTAGCCAAATAATAAACATCTTCACCCTTAGCATTCTTAACAACAATCTTCTTAGCATCAGCATAACTAACAATACCATCAGCTTTAGCAACTACTACAGAGCCACTATCTCTAGCAGCAATATATTCAGCACCAGTACCAACAAATGGAGCTTCAGTCTTAAGAAGTGGCAATGCCTGTCTTTGCATGTTAGCACCCATAAGTGCACGAGTAGCATCATCGTGTTCAAGGAAAGGAATTAAACTAGTAGTTACAGATACTACTTGTTGTGGAGAAACATCAATATAATCAACCTTATCAGGACTAACAAGAACATTCTCTCCTCTATATCTACCTGCTACAGTCTTATCTGTAATCATATTATCATCATCAACATTAACAGTAGCTTGTGAAATATAAAAATCCTCTTCTTCATCAGCAGTTAAATAAACAACCTCATCAGTAAGATGACTATTAACTACCTTCCTATATGGAGTTTGAATAAATCCATACTCATCAATCTTTGCATAACTAGCAAGAGAAGTAATAAGTCCAATATTAGCACCTTCAGGAGACTCAATAGGACAAATCCTACCATAGTGAGAAGAGTTTACATCTCTTACCTCAATACCAGCTCTATCTCTAGATAAACCACCAGGTCCTAAAGCAGATAATCTTCTCTTATGAGTAAGTTCAGCAATAGGATTAGTTTGATCCATAAATTGTGATAACTGACTACTACCAAAGAACTCTTTAATAACAGCAGTAACTGGTCTAATATTAATAAGTGTTTTAGGAGTAACAGTCTCAATATCTTGAGTAGTCATTCTCTCTCTAATAACTCTTTCCATTCTACTAAAACCAATTTTAAATTGATTTTGAAGAAGCTCTCCTACTTGTTTAACTCTTCTATTACCCAAGTGATCAATCTCATCATCTTTACCAATACCATCATTTAAATTCAAATAATAACTAACAGTAGCATAAAAATCAGAAATAGTAAGATTCATAATATTAGCATTAGGATCATTACCAATAACCTTAACTATCTTTTTATCATCAGTATTAGAATATAAATGAATAACTTGAATCTTATTATGCTCATCTATACTAGAGTTAATAGTTAAATCCTCATTAACTTTAGCCTCAGTAATACCATAACCATTATCTAAATAAGTACATAATTCATCATATACCTCTTTATTAATTAAAGTATCACGTGGAATCTTAACTTCTCCATCAATAACGATATCCTCAGCAAGTCTATTACCAAGTAATCTATCTTTAACATTTAGTTTCTTATTAAATTTATATCTACCAACTTTAGCCAAATCATAATGAAAATCATCAAAGAATCTAGTAATCAATTGGTTCTTTGAACTATCTAAAGTAGTAGGCTCACCAGGTCTTAACTTTTCATAAATTTCAATAAGAGCCTCATCAGTATTATGTGAAGAATCCTTTTCAATAGTATTCTTTAAATAAATATCATTATCAAATAAAGATAAAATATCACTATCACTAGAAAGACCAACTGCTCTAAGTAAAGTAGTCATAGGAACCTTTCTATTTCTATCAATTCTTACATAAATAATATCCTTAGCATCAGTTTCATACTCAAGCCAAGTACCTCTAGATGGAATAACCTTAGAAGCAAATACAGGTTTACCATTCTTATCAATTTCCTTAGAATAATAAACACTAGGAGATCTAACAAGTTGCGATACAACAACCCTTTCAGCACCATTAATAATAAATGTACCAGCTTCTGTCATAAGAGGCATATCTCCCAAGAAAATTTCTTGTTCCTTAACCTCTCCAGTTTCATTGTTGAAAAGTCTAGTCTGAACCTTAAGTGGAGCAGCATATGTAATTTGTCTATCCTTACATTCTTTAATAGAATATCTAGGAGTACCAAACTCATATTCTCCAAATTCTAAAGATAAACTACCAGAAAAACTTTCAATTGGTGAAAATGTTTCAAAAACCTCTTTTACCCCTTCTGATGCAAACCATTTATAACTTTCAGTTTGCACTTCTAGTAAATCACTAATTGCTAGTGAATTCTTGATCATAGAAAAATTTCTTCTTTTTCTATAATCACCGCTTTGTTTTAACTTATAAGCCATTAAATATTTCACCCCTATACCTAGATTTTTAAAAATCAGCCACATTTAAAGATGTGTTACCAATTTATAATTTTATCAGCATTTAAAAAATAAGTCAACACATTTGGACACATTTATAATATTTTTTTACATTTTTTATCCATAAACAAAAAATACTTAAGAATATTCATCCTAAGTATCATTTCTTAGTACATAAAACAACATAAAAACCTTTATCTTTATTAACAATACTAGTATTAAATTTAACACTAAGTTCCTTTATCATTGACTTAACCCCATGATCCTTTCTCATAACAAAATATAAGATACCATTATCTTTTAAATAATCATAACTACCAAGTAAAAATCCTCTTATAACATTCTTACCCGCTCTAATAGGAGGATTAGTAATAATAAAGTCATATTTATTATCAATATTAGAATAAATATCACTAACAAAAACATTAGCTTTAACATTATTAAGTACCAAATTATTCTTAGCCAAATCTATAGCTCTCTCATTAATATCAACCATATCAATATTAATACCTTTATTAAAAGTACCAAGTATAATACCCACTACTCCAAGTCCGCATCCAAGGTCAAGCACATTACCAAATAATTTATCTACATCAACACTATTAAGTAAAACTCTTGTGCCATAATCGAATCTATCTTTAGAAAATACTCCATTATCACTATATATAGAAAATACTTTATTATTAAAATTAAATTTAATTATTTTTCTCTCACTTTTAATATTCTTATCATTATCAAAATATTGACTCATACTAACCACCAACAATATTATAATAAAATAATATCAAAATTACAATATCTTTTTATTCCTTCCGAACCTGTAGTCTCGTAAAGTGAGCCTAAGCCTAAGTCTCGTTCTCAAAGCATAATCAAAAAAAAGACTACTATTTAGCAGCCTCTAAATTATTTTTAGTAATAGTAATTACTGGTCTAATTAACGCAAGAGCGGTTCCATCATTAGGCATTGTTTCTAATTTATCACCATTAAATAGAATAACAGACTTTTCACTTACTACTGAAGTAACACTATTCTTAGCCCAAGTAGGTACATTATTACAAGTAAGTGTAGTTACATTACAACCCAATAATTCTAATTCTTCTTCATTTAATCCTCTCATATTCTCAATTGTAACACCATATTCTTTAAATAAATCCTTTTTATCATCAATTTTATAACCCTTTCCCCAAATAGCATCACTATATAAAGTAACAACATTATCTTTGTCAGATAAAACGTACCATTTAGATAAATCAATAGTACCTTCACCAACAATAAAATCTTTGACCTTGGACATTTTAGAAATAGTAACTTCATCACCATAAGAATAATTAACTATAGTATCATTATTATCATAATTGTTATTCTTATTATTTTCAATAACATCGCTCCTGTCATTGTTCATATCTTTACCATCAGCAAAAGTTTTATTACCTATAATATAACCACCAAGTCCTCCTACCGATAAACATAGTACAATAACCAAAACTATTAAACCCGTATTTTTCTTTTCCATTTTAATATCCTCCTAACCAAATTTTATCACAAAAATAGAAAAAAAGAAACCATCTTAGGACAGTTTCTAAAACGCAATACAAATTCATATTATGTTCCTATCAATTTTACTTTAATATCAATATAATTTCATACTCTTATTATAATTAATACTATTTATTATAAATAATTAAATTTCCTTAATGTTAAAAACATTTATTAAAGTTAATATAAACAATACATATTTTCCCCACATTTATTAGATTTAAAATCGTTATAGAAATCAAAATCTTTAATTGAATCATCAACTTTATCATTTTTTTCCAAAATAATTAAATTATTTTGTTCTTTTAATTCTAAAGAGTTTAATGATTTGATTTTGACTTTTCTCACATCATTTGTTAAACTCCAACCTGTTCCACTATTAAATTTAAACCAATAATTTAAAGTAAGTATATCATTTTCTATTGTATAATTACCAATATAACCATAAGGGGCCATACCAGCATATCTAATTTTAAACATACCATTTGCCAACAAATAAAGACCATATGAAGATTCACCATTTGTATCATTTTCCTGTTTAAAATAATAACCCTCCATTATACTAAAATTGTACGTATGAGAATCGTCATCTTTAATATTATTAGCATTTCCATTATCACTAACACCATTATTCAATATTTTATCATATACAATATATCCACCAAGTCCTACAACCAATAAACTAAGTACAATAACCAAAACTATTAAACCCGTATTTTTCTTTTCCATTTTAATATCCTCCTAATCCAATTTTATCACAAAAATAGAAAAAAAGAAACCACTATTTAGCAGCCTCTAAAATATAATACAAATAAAAACTAACCATTGAATTTATTCTTTAAATAAATCAATTTTTCTTCATTAATAATTGTATCATCATAAGTTATGAAAATATTTACATTGTACTTATTTACATAATCAAAATCAGTATAAGCACTTTCTATACCATCAACTACTAGTAATTCTTTAATCATATCTTTTAAACAATATTCACAGCATATATCTTTAATAACAACTATATCCTTACGTATATGACTATTACTAACGCACTTATCAAATGCTATAACAGAAGGGATTTTGTCCAAACCTAAATATATTAATATTTCTTTTGTTAATAGTTCTAAAGATATCTTAGAAGAATCATATTCAAGTATAATATCATCAGTCTTCTTATCTACATCAGCAGAAATAATACCATATGATTTTGATAAATAAAGTAAAAACTCTTCTTCAAAGTCATAATACGAAACATAATCAAACTTTATTTTTATTTTTTCCATATATACATCACCATTTAAAGTATAACACAAATAAAAAAAAAAGAAATCTAATAAAATAGATTTCTTCATAATTTTAAATGTCTACAAACTAATTATTTTAATTCAACAGTAGCTCCAGCTTCTTCAAATTGAGCTTTAATCTTTTCAGCTTCTTCTTTGTCGATGCCTTCTTTAACGTTTCCACCATTATCAGCAATGTCTTTAGCTTCTTTTAATCCTAAACCAGTTAAATCTCTAACTAATTTAATAACAGCGATTTTGTTAGCACCAGCAGCAGTTAACACAACATTAACTTTGCTTGGTCCTTCTTCAACTGCAGCAGCAGCAGGTCCAGCAACAGCAACTGCTGATGGATCAACACCAAATTCCTCCTTCATTGCATCAACTAATTCTTTAATTTCAAGAATAGACATTTCTTTTAATGAACTTATAAATTCATCTCTTGTTAATTTAGCCATTATATTTTCCTTCCTTTCTTATTATTTATTATTTTCTTATTAATTTTCTTCTTTTTCTTTAGAATATAAATCTAAACATATAGATAAATCTCTAACAGTACCCATAAGTCCTGCAGCAAGCATTGTAAGTAATCCTTCTCTTGATGGAATAGCAGCATAAACAGCAAGTTCATTTGCAGCAACAACTTTTCCATCAACAATACCAGCTTTAAGTTCAAGTGCGTTATGATTCTTAGCAAATTCACTTATAACCTTAACAGGTGCAAGTTCATCACTAGAGAAACTAATAGCAGATGGGCCCTCAAGATAATCACCTAATCCAATGTTCAAACTATCAACAGCTCTTTTAGCTAATGTGTTCTTATATACTTTATAATCAGAGCCAGAATCTCTAAGAGCTCTTCTAAGTTCAGTAACTTCTGAAACCTTAAGACCTCTAGGATCAAATACAACTACTGACTTAGCATTTTCGAACTTATTCTTAATTTCATCAACTACTAAAGCCTTTTGTTCAATAATCTTTGCATTTGCCATAGTATCAATCCTTTCCTATGCCATAATAAAATCCCTCTATTCGAGGGATAAAAAGACTAATATTTTTTATTCCTCGGTAAGATTTTCAAGCATTAATTGCCCTTACTGTCTTTGGCATAATATTTCTTTCAAACAAACTTATTATATATCAAATAAAATTATTTGTCAAATGAATTTAAATCAATTTTAACACCAGGTCCCATTGTTGAAGAAATACTAACATTCTTAACATAAGCACCCTTTACTGTTGAAGGCTTAACTTTCATTATAGCTTCAACAAAAGCTTTAAGATTTTCTACTAATTTGTCATCATCGAAACTAACTTTACCAATAATTCCATGAACATTTCCTAAACTATCAGTTCTGTAGTTAACTTTACCTTTTTTAGTTTCTTCTATAGCTTTAGCAGTATCAACAGTTACAGTACCAGTTTTAGGGTTTGGCATCAAACCTTTAGGTCCAAGTAACTTACCAATTTTACCAAGAAGTGGCATCATTTCTGGAGTAGCAATGATAACATCATAATCAAACCAAGATTCTTTCTCGATTTTTTGAATCATATCAACATCTCCAACAAAATCAGCGCCAGCATCTTTAGCAGCCTTAGCTTGATCTCCTTTAGCAAGAACTAATATTCTCTTAGTTTTACCAGTACCATTAGGTAAAACAACTGCTCCTCTTAATTGTTGATCATTCTTTTTAGTATCTAAGTTTAAATTCATAGCAACTTCAACAGTACCATCAAACTTAGTATTAGAAGTCTCTTTAACTAATTTAACAGCTTCTTCTACAGAATATACTTTATTCTTTTCGACTTTTTCTAAATTAGAAACATATCTTTTACTTCTTTTCATTCGTCTTCCCTCCTTATGTGGTAATTGCGGACTAGAGTATCCTTCCACATAGGTATAAAAACCTATATGACATATTATAATTAATCTTCTATTTTAATTCCCATGTTACGGGCAGTACCTTCAACTACTTTCATAGCTTCTTCTACTGTATAAGCATTTAAATCAGGTAACTTAGTTTCAGCGATTTCTCTAAGTTTATCTTTTGATAAAGTTGCAACAACTTCACCTTTACTAGATCCAGATTTAATACCAGCAGCTTTCTTAAGTAAGAATGCAGCAGGTGGAGTTTTAAGTACAAGATCAAAACTTCTATCTTCATAAATAGTAATTTCAACTGGTAATATATCTCCCATCTTATCTCTAGATGCATCATTAAATTTAGTACAAAATTCTTGTAAATTAATTCCTGCTGGTCCAAGTACAGTTCCTACTGGAGGAGCTGGTGTTGCTTTTCCTGCTGGAATTTGTAATTTAATTATTTTAGTAACTTCTTTCTTAGCCACGAAAAACACCTCCTATTAAAATTTCTTTTTCGCGTGTGGTCCTATCAGCCGTCCGCCTTCCACTTACTAACATAATAATATGTCTCGCACCGATAATGATATCACACTTTTACACAAAATACAACTATTTTTTTTATTTTTATTAAAGTTTTAACAATATAAGTATTTTTATTTAAAAATTATCCTAAAGTTTCTACTTCTTGCATATCAACCTCAACTGAAGTCTCTTGACCAAACAAATCTACTAATACAGTAAGTTTTTGTTCTTTCAAATCAACAGAATCAATTTTAGCCATCATATCTTTAAATGGTCCAGAAATAATCTTAACCTTAGCACCTTCTTTAAGATCTTTACTAACATCCACTCTACTCATACCCATACTATTAAGAATACGATCAACTTCCTGTGGAAGTAATGGAATAGGTTTAGCACCTTTACCAGAAGATCCAATAAATCCAGTTACACCCTGTGTATTTCTAACAATGTACCAAGCTTCATCACTCATAACCATCTCTACAAGCACATAACCAGGAAACATCTTCTTAATTCTTTCTTTCTTTACACCATTCTTATATTCAATTTCTTTCTGTTCAGGAACAATAACTCTAAATATATTTTCTTGTAAATCCCTAGAGTTAATCTTCATTTCAAGCTTTTCTTTTACTTTATATTCGTGTCCACTAACAGTATTTACAACATACCATTCCTTTTTCATTATAAACCACTCCTTAATAATGCTACAAGCATATCAATTAAATAAAAGAAAACGCCAAAAAATAACATAAAACTAATAGTAGATATAGAATATTTTAATAAATCCTTTTTACTAGTCCATTTAATTCTAGCAGCTTCCTTTTTTACACCTTTAAAATAATCAGCAATCTTACTCATAAATCCTCCTAATTGATTAAAATAAAAACACCTATCGGCTGACATAAATATATCATATATTATACATATTTGTCAATAATAAAATAACATTTTTTATTATTACAACAAAAAAACTCTCATGTGAGAGTTTAATAATCATATGGCGGCCAATGTAGGGCTCGAACCTACGACCTATCGGTTAACAGCCGAGTGCTCTACCAACTGAGCTAATTGGCCAATACATCCACAAGACTTCTTAATTATATAATAATTTTTTTAAATAATCAAGTACTTTTTTCAACTTTTTTAATATTTTATGCAAAATATATAAAAAGATACCAGTTTTATACCAGTATCTTTAAATAATTATTGCAAATTATTAATATCAAAATTATCTTCAGGAATATCAATAGGTTCAACATTAGTACGTTTTGCCTTCTTATCTTTATTTCTTCTTATAAAGAATACAATTCCAAGAGCAATAAGAAGAGCCAATATAATTCCACCAATTATATAAGGAATAATACTCTTTTTCTTTTCTCTAATAATATTAATCTTATATTCCCCAGTAGTACCATCTTCAGCAGTAACCTTAATTTTAAAACTATTATTTCCAACATTTAACTTCTTAGTATCTATATCATCTATTTTACAATTAGCACCATTACACTTTGCATCAAACTCTACAAATAAAATATCATTATTAACATTAACATCATAACTACGTTTATCACTCTTAAAACCAATAGCAACATTATTACCATTAGAATCTTTAATTTTTAAAGATGATAAAGTAGTATCAGAAGAAGCTTCTTTCCTATTAATAAATATATTATATTTCTTTCTACTACCATTTTCAGCAGTAACAACTATTTCAAATCTATTTTCTCCAACTTGTAATTCCTTTTCACCAGCATTAGACACACTACAATTATCACCATCACAAACAGCACTAATAACAACCTTTTCTTTATCATAATCCACTTCAGCTTCATAACTAGTTACATTTGGAGAAAATTTAGGTTCAATCTCTACACCTTCAATATTCAACTCTTTTAAATTATTATTATCATTAGTCTTATAAATATTAATATCAATAGAAGTACTTCTCTCCCCATCTTGTAAAACCCAAATAGTAGTCTTTTGATTAGCAACATCTTTAACCTTAAGTTCATACCCAGATACCAAAGTAACATAAGTATCATCACCACAATCACCAGAAGCATTATCAGAGTTAATATAATTTTTAGAAGAATCAGCTTTAAGACTAATCACAAAGCTACCATTTTTATCATCTAAATTATCCTTAACATTTTTCCAACCATTAAAATATTTAACGTTCTTAACTTCCGTAGCAGTTAAAGCATTTGAATCATATTCAAAACCAGTATCAATTTTACTAACATTAGTTCCTTTAGCTACACATAACACAGGCAAATCAATTCTAATTGTATCTCCTGGTTCAACTATAGTCTTATTACTTTTAATTCCCATTGCTACTGTTTTGGCATCAACATAATCAATCCCAAATAAACAAACAATACCAATAATAAAAGTAAAGAAAATTTTAACATACTTATTTTTCATAACTAACTCCTTATCCATATTCTAATAATATTCTATCATAAAATAAATAAAAAAGAAATACAAAGAAAAAAAGAACTATAATTTTTTTAGTTCTTCATTAAGTACCATATTAGTAACACCTGGATTAACCTTACCAGAAGTTTTCTTCATAATAAGTCCCATAATAAATCCATTAACATTTTTACCAGCTTTATAATCATCAATAACTTTAGGATTATCATTAAACACTTCATTAATAATTCTTCTTATCTCTTCCTTATCACTAATCTGAGTACCAATAGACTTAGCCACATCTAAAATATTCTTATTCTCATCTAAAGCCTTAGTAAAAATATCTTTAACCTGTTTATTAGATATCTTTCCATCACTCATCATCTTAATAATATCACTAAAGTCTTTACTACTAATATCAATATCACTAATAGTCATAAAATTCTTATTCAAATATCCAAGTAAAAATCCTACTATAATATTAGCAGTCTCTTTAGGATTAGAACCATAACTAACAATATTATCAAAATAATCAGATAGTTTCTTATCCTTAGTTAAAGTACTAGCATCAACATTACCAATACCATATTCATTTATATATTTTAACTTTCTCTCATATTCAAGAACAGGCATATTATTTTTAATATCATTAATAAATTCTTCTCTTAATCTAATAGGAGGAATATTAGGCTCAGTATAATACTTATAATCAATAGCATCACTTTTACCTCTCATAAAAACTGTCGTTTTATTAACTTCATCATATCTCCTAGTTTCCTGTTCAATAACTCCACCAGCTTCAAGTATTTCTGTTTGTCTTTTAATTTCAACTTCAATAACTTCTTTAACAGTAGAAAAAGAATTAATGTTCTTCATTTCTACTCTTGTACCGAGTTTATCATCATCTTCTTTCTTCATTGAAACATTAACATCTACTCTTATCTGACCAAGATCCGCCCTTGCATCACTAACATCTAAATATAAAAATATATTTCTAAGTGCCTCTAAGTAGGCAATAGCTTCTTTCGAAGAACCAATACAAGGTTCAGTAACAGTCTCAAGAAGTGGGACTCCTGCCCTATTATAATCAATTAAGGAATAAGTACTCAAATGATCCATATTCGCCGTATCCTCTTCCAAATGCGTATCATGAATAGTAATTTTTTTCTCTACTCCATCAACATTAATCATGACATAACCATTGGTACCAATAGGATTACCAAATTGTGTAATCTGATATCCCTTCGGTAAATCTGGATAATAATAATTCTTTCTATCAAAAACAAGTTTTTCAGGTACTCTACAATTTAAAGCCAAAGCAACCATGATGCTCTTTTTAACAGCCTCCTTATTAACAACAGGAAGAATACCAGGATAACCAATATCTACTACAGACAAATTAGTATTAACTTCGCCTGTACCATTTTTAGCACTACTAAAATTTTTACTATTACTCTTAAGTTCACAATGAACTTCAAGTCCAATAACTGGAATATATTTACTCATCTTTAGCCACCATACCTTTACAATCAAGCAAACTCTCTACCTTATTTGCCATATTAAGTACTAAGCTATCCTCTTTAGCCCTACCAGTAATATTAACACTAACTGGCATATCACTAACAAAGCCACTAGGAATAGATATACTAGGAAATCCCCCAAAATTACCAATAACAAGATGATTACCTAAAATCAAATATTCATCTGACAATTTATCACTAGCATCATCAAACAAAGGAGCAATATTTCCACTAGTAGGCATAATAAGACCATCATACTTTTCAAATAGTTCGTTCATTCTATTAACAATAAGTCTTCTAACTCTACAAGCATTTAAAAATAACCTTTCTTGATTTTCTTTCTGAAGTACATAACTACCAATAACAAATCTTCTCTTAATAAGTTCAGAAAAACCATTAGTTCTAGTATTCATCATAATATCATTAACATTTTTACCATCAACTCTATTACCAAAAGGAATACCAGTTAAATTAGAATTATTCGAAGTAGCTTCAGCACAAGAAATAACATTATAAACCGGATATATAGCTTCAAGCAATTCTTTATCAAAACTAACCTCTTCCACTATCATTCCAAGTTCCTTACATTTCTCAAGAACACTCTTAAAGTTACTAATAATTTCCTTAAGTTCATTATTACCATTATCTATTTCAATAGCTTCTTTAATATAAAATAATTTCTTACCACTAACATCATTATCAAGTTCAGAAACATAAGAAACATCTTCATCTGGTAAACTAGTCATATCCTTATCATCATGACCTTTTACAACATCCATAACATAACTTACATCCTTAACACTTCTGGCAAATACCCCAACATGATCCAAACTAGAAGCAAAAGAAAATAAACCATATCTAGATATTCTACCATAAGTAGGCTTATATCCAACTACCCCACCATAAGCAGCAGGTTTTCTAATAGAATCACCAGTATCACTACCAATAGCAAAAGGAACAATGCCAAGAGCAACACTAGCAGCACTACCAGCAGAGCTCCCCCCTATCATTCTATCTTTATTCCAAGGATTTCTAACAATACCAGTATGACCAGTAGTACCAGTTCCACCCATAGCAAGTTCATCAAGAACAGTTTTTCCCATTAACACTGCCCCAGAATTTTTTAACTTTTTATATATAGTAGCATCATATAAAGGAATATAATCTTTAAGAATATTAGAAGAAGCTGTAGTAAGTATCCCCTTAGTAGAAATATTATCCTTAAGAGCATAAGGAATACCACTTAATATACTATTACTACAAACCTCATCTTTTTTATCCATAATAGTAACAAAAGAATTATATACATCTTGATATTTATAAGCTTTATTTACAGCTTCCTCAAATAATTTATCACTTGTTACTTTACCACTATCCAAGCCATTTCTAATATCATCAATAAATTTTTCTGTCATTATTCCACCACCTTAGGAACCTTAACCCTGTTACCCTCATATTCTTTAACATTAATTTTCATATCATCAAAACAAATTTCATTATCATAAGAATCATCTCTTAAATAACTATCATCAAGCTCTAAATCAAAAGGAAAAGTCATTGGACTAACATCATCAATGTCCTCTATTTTACCAATCAAATCCATTTGTTTCAATATAACATCAAACTCATTTTCCAAAGTCTTATACTCATCATCATTCATTTCAAACATAAGCTTTTTAGCATAAAGTTCTAAATTATCTCTTGTAATCATAAAGACCTCCTTCTAAATCATTAATATTATAGCAATTTTATATACAAAAAACAAGTAATATAATTAATTTATATTAATTAAATAACAACTAATAAAAATACCAGAAAAATATATTTTTACCGGCAAAAAAACCAATATTAGATAATAATTAAATCAATTCTGGTAATAATATTATCATCATATTTCAAATATAAAATAATTTATTATAATAAAAATAATTGTTGGAGGTAATAATGAAGTTAGGCGAAAAAATAAAATCACTTAGAAAAAGTAAAGGTATTTCACAAGAAGAACTAGCAGCAATGTTAAAAATAAACAGAAATTATCTATCTAGAGTAGAAACAGGAAAATCTGAACCAACTGCTGGAATACTTAAACAAATAGCAATAATATTCAATATTGATTTAAACTCACTACTAGACATAAATAACGATAATCAAGATATTTCAGAAAAAGTAAAATATATTGTTAACAATTGCAAATACTTACACGAAAAAGATTTAGACTTCATAGTAAGAATAATAACTGTCATGAAAGAAGAATATGTAAAAGTTAACACAAAAACAAAATAGAATGATATTAATGATATTTATCATTCTTTTTTTATATAATTTAATATGAAAAATACAAATGAAAAACTATTAAAAGAAATAAATATTGATATCTTGTTTTTCTTTTTAGCCGCTATTAAAGCAGGAGTATCATTCTATCTAATTAACGAAAAGAAAAAAAGTGCCTTAAACATAGAAAGTATTAATAATACTACCGCTAATAAAATATATTATTATAATAGAAGATTAAACTTTATTATAGCCATTTACTTTTTCCTAAATGCATACTATTCCTATCAAAACGCCAC
>ERZ857629.915-NODE-915-length-36366-cov-6.242791_pt1 | contig 36366 bp, 35 predicted proteins | sample MGYA00519700_ERZ857629 | MGnify/ENA primary metagenome ERZ857629 (study PRJEB31778, sample SAMEA3449351) | human gut metagenome | biome: human gut; feature: human-associated habitat; material: faeces | place: United Kingdom | collected 2010/2012 ... | reverse complement strand
TAAAAATATAAAAATAATATTATAAAATTTTATTTATTAATTATATTGTTAGTGTTATAATTTTGCTAAGAAATAGGAAATAGTAGAGGTGGTATTATGACTCCGGGAGAGGCTAAAAGGGGATATTCATTTATAAATAAAATAATATTGGAATTGCCCGCAACATACGTGGATGAATTAAATAATTTAATATATGGTTTATATAAAAAACATAGTGATGAGGTCGATTATAAAAGAGTACTATATTTGATTAGTGATTCTTTTGCTGATGGTGATTATGAAGATTCTAAAGAAGAGGTTCTTAAAAGTTTTATAGAGTTTGCGGTAAAAGATGATGAAAGTAAGAATTTATATATTAAACATTTAAAAAATATTCTTATGTATATATGCAGTAATAAAAAATTGGTTGATAGTATTTTAAAGCCATATTTAGAATATGATGAGAAATTAAAGAAGATAGATAAAAGTAATAAAGATAATTTTATTGATCAGAAGTTAGATAATTTAATTGGTTTAGATAATGTTAAAAGTAAGATTAAGGAGTTATCTAATTTGGCTTATGTTAATAAGTTACGTAAGGATAAGGGGCTTAAAACGAATGGGGTTACAATGCATATGGTATTTACTGGTAGTCCGGGTACTGGTAAAACTACTGTTGCTAGGATAATTGCTGAATTATATTATAATCTTGGTGTTATTAAAGAAAATAAAATGATCGAGGTTTCACGTGAAGATTTAGTTGCTGAGTATTTGGGACAATCAGAAATTAAAACTAAGAAAGTTTTAGAGAATGCTTTGGGTGGTGTTTTATTTATAGATGAAGCATATTCTTTAACTAAAAATAAGGATGATTATGGTTCTGCAGTGGTTGATACTATTTTAAAGTTTATGGAAGATAATCGTGATAATACGGTGATTATAGTTGCTGGTTATCCAAAAGAGATTGAACAATTTGTTCAGTCTAATCCAGGCCTTAAATCAAGGTTTAATACTTATATTAATTTTGAAAATTATAATAGTGAAGAGTTACTTAAGATTTTACAAATGCTTATTAATAATAACGATTACAAGATTTCTGATAAGGATTTGAAGAAGATTTTAAAGCAATTTAATAAAATTGATACTAAAGATGTTTCTTTTGCTAATGGTAGATATGTAAGGAATTTATTTGAGGATGCGATTAAGAATCAAGCATCAAGGATTTCTATGGATAGTGGTTTAGATGAAGAAAAGTTACAAACTTTAATATATGAGGACTTTTTTAAGGATTAAGGAGTAGGAAAATGAAAAATAGTGTTATTAATTTTGATGATAAGTTAGTTTCTAAAATTAAAATGAAAAATAGTTCTGTACTAATTTGGGGATTCTTTTGTATATTATTTGGACTTATCTTGCTTTTAACTTGTTATCCTGAAACTTTAAATACTGATTCTGCTCCAAATTTTTCTAGTACTAAAACAGACCTTTCTTATTCTAAACTTTCGGTAAAAATTGTTTCGTCATCTTTGCTTAGTGATGATAATAAAGATACGTTTCATTTAGTTAGTGATGGCTTAGATTTTTATATAGTGAAGCTTGGAACTGATGAATATCTTGAAACAGAAAAGCTTCGAGACTATACGAATAATCCTAGTGGTACTTGGCCAGCATCAGTGACACTTTATGGTACTCCGGTTGCATTTACTGATGATGTTATTTCTAAAGCAATTGATTATTATAATAGTTATGATTTATCACCATATTTAACTGTGGATAATTTTTCAAGTGTTTTTGGTGATTATTATTTGGATACTACAGTCAATTCACAGAATAATGTAGCATTATTAGCTTTTGCGTTTTGTGTAATTGAAACACTTGGTTTAACATTTATTTTAATATATTTGGTAAGAAGCGGAAAAGCTTTGACTTTTTCAATAATATTCTTTATTGGAAGCTGGTTTATATTATTGGCAATAAATATGCCGGATGATTTTGAAAATGATTCACTTTTACTTGCTGGACTTTATTTTGTTGTTTTAGCTACTATTGTTATGATTTACTTTATAGTTAAAAATAACAAAAAAGGACAAGCTGGATTAAATGTAAACTCTAATAATGCTGAACAAATTAACAATGGTGAAATAATTAATAATGTTTATCTTGAAAAGACTGATGATGAAATTTTACAATCTGTGTATGATCAATGTGAAAAGTTTTTTGAAACGTATTCTAGTAATTTTGCTTATTGTGGCGGACATAATTTACTAAATTTTAAAAATGAACCTTACGAAAAACAATTGGAGATCATTGAAATAACAAAAGCTGAATTTGTAATGAGCTTGTTTGTTTATATTTTATTACAAGCAAGTGAAAAAGAACATAAGAAAGCAGTTATGTTTTTAAGAAATATAGATGCTGATTATCTTGATGAAATTAAAAAGAATTTTGGTTTAAGCAACGAGGGACTTAAAAAAGCACTTGAAGAGACAGATAGTTCGTATGCGGCGTATGATTATCGTGAGTGGAGAAAAAGTGTGTTTTATAATCTTTCTAGAATGCGTGATTATGATTGGGATTTAAAAGAAGAAGAATTTATAGCTTTTTTAACAAATTTACAAAATGCATATAATGCTTATGTTAGTCCAGAAAAAGATTTAGACTTAATTGGCGAATATACAAAAACGTCTGTTGATAATGCAAAATCAGCATCAACAATTAATATTTTTGCATTTTGGTTACCAATTGGACTTATTATACTTATGGTTACTTATTTCTTTATAGAATTATTTAGTAGTGATGGAGATTTATTTAGGTTTGGCTGGTGGTCAGTTGCTACATTTATAATATTAATAATATGGGCTGTTATTGGTAATACTGGAAGAATTAATACTTGCCCTAATTGTAAAAAGTGGGGTGCTTTAAAACTAGAACATGATTATATAATTGATTCATATGAAACTTGGAGAACTAAGACGATTACAGAAAATGGCAGAAATTATACAAAACAGGTTGCTGTAAGAATTGATAAACATGAGGAACATTATATTTGTCAGCATTGTGGAAAGAAAGAAACTAGGTATAGAGAAACCGAAACACAATTATAATAAGATAAACTGAATAATAACATAAATTTATTCAGTTTTTTTCTGGATTTCTTTTGGTATATTCCTTACTTTATGATAGAATATATCTATATGAGGTGATGTAAATGATAAAGGGAAAGCCTTTTGTTAAGTGGGCTGGTGGTAAGAGACAGATTATTGATAAGTTAAAGTTTTATGCACCTAATGAGTTTAATACTTATTATGAACCATTTGTTGGTGGTGGAGCTTTGCTTTTTGAGTTATCGCCTAGAAGTGCTGTTATTAATGATTGTAATAAAGAGCTTATGAATGTGTATGAGTGTTTGAAGGATGCTAAGAAGTTTGATGCGATGTGCAGAGAACTTAATCATCATGAAGCAAATCATAGTGAAGAGTATTATTATCAAATTAGAAATTTAGATAGGGATAAGGCTAAGTTTAATAGACTTCCTGATTATAAAAGGGCTGCTAGAACTATTTATTTAAATAAAGCTTGTTTTAATGGGTTGTATAGGGTTAATAGTAAGAATGAGTTTAATGTTCCTTTTGGAAAGAAGACTAGTGTTAATACTTATGAGGGGCAGAATTTAGGAATTATTTGTGGATATTTTAATTATAATAATGTAAAGATGCTTTCTGTTGATTTTGAAGATGCTGTTAAAGATGCTAAGAAAGGTGATTTTATTTATTTTGATCCACCGTATGATTCAGATACTTCTATTTTTAATAGTTATACTGAAGAAGGCTTTGGTAAGAATGAACAAGTTAGACTAGCTAGAGTGTTTAAAGAGTTAAGTGATAGGGGCTGTTATGTAATGCTATCTAATAATAAGACTAGTTTAATTAGTGAACTATATAAAGATTATAATATTTATGTTATTGAAGCTAAACGTAATATTAATTCTAATGGTAAGAAGAGAGGCAAGGTTAAGGAAGTTATTATTACTAATTATGAGAATAATATGAGTTTTGATGAGAATGAAGGGTAATGTTTTATCCTTTTTTTGTGATATGATATAATTTAAAAGAGACAGGTGATTTTATGGGTAAAATTGATAGTATGTTAGATTATTATTCTGGGGCGAAGGCTTATTCTTTATTTTTACTTAATCAGTTTGTGGGTGATGAGTATGATGGTAGTTATATTCTTGATAAGAAGAATTATAATGCGGCTAGAGTAGCGCTTATTAGTAATATACTTCTTGGAATAAAGGAAGATATTGTTACAAAGGCTCCGGAACTTAAGTTTGAGACACAGATATTTGCAGATGAATTAGCTAAGTCGGTTAGTATGATAGCAACCAAGACTGATAATGGTTATGTAATAGATGGTTATAGTTTTAGTGATGCTGCGACTGTAGTTGCGATGATTCGTAATAAGCTTGCTCATGGTAATTTTATTTTTGATTTAGATCATAACAGGGTTATTTTAGATTTTGCTGGAAGAGGTGTAAAACTAAATATAGATAAGCTTGCTACTTTTGTTATTTATTCTCTTAAGAATTATTTTAGAAGAGTAAAAATGAAAGTTTGTGAGAAAAGTTTTGTTATGAATGAAAAAGCAGAAAAAAATAGAACTAAACCTTTGAAGGATAGTAAAGATGTTAAGCGAGTTATATCTAATTTTAAAAAGGTGGAAGTTACTTTGAAAAGTAAAGATGGGGTAATTATTAGTAAGGATCTAGCGGATATGTTAGATGAGGTAATTGATGCTTATAAAAATACTGCTAATTTAAAAGTTTTTACTTTGTTTAAAGATATGGTAAAGGATAAGTATGATTTTGATTGGGATGTAAGATATGTTAAGTTTGATGATCTTGATGAGTTTGCAGATAGTTTATTTGAAGTATTAAAGAATCAAGAATATACCGAAGCAGTGAATGCTATAGGTGATAAAGTTTTAAAGAGAGTTACGGAAGGGAAGAAGTTTAGTGAGATAAGTGCTTCTTTTAATGATTTTATATTACTTGAGGCTGCGTATGACTTGCAATCTACTGATAAGGATAAAATTAGTAATTATATAGCAAATAAATATGGTAATTTTTTTGTTGCTAGTAATGAAGAACTTGCTGCGGCTTCAATTGGTTTATTCAATACTTTGTTTGGATATTTACATGATGATTTGTTAGATAATGAGAATGCTTTTACTAGTGGAGATAATACTGGATTTGATTATAGTACGTTAGATTTTTCTGCATTTAATGTTAGTTATTTAAAGCCAGATAATGGACCAATAGATAGTCATAAGGAAACTTATATGGGAGCTTCTAAAAGACTTGCGGCTCTTCAAAGTAAGATACAGAAAAATACTGAGAGTTTAAATGCGGTTAAGTTAAGCGGAAATACTAAGGCACAGGCAGTACTTAGTGCTAATTTAAATAATGATAAGATTTTGGAAGCAACTATGATTAGTGATGTAGCATCAGCTAAAGCAACTTATGATGATGCAGTAGATTATGTAAATGATAATAGTTTACTTGTCTATAACAGGGGTATTATTAATGGAATAAGAAATAGTATTGCTCATGGTAAGTATACGGTTATTCAAAGTGGTTCTTTTGATGATGTTAGGATATTGTTTGAAGATATTTATGAAGGTGAAACTACATTTAAGGCTGATATTTCAATTGCAGAATTTTTGAATTTTATATATTCGAGTGAAGCTAAAGTTGTGTCATTTGTAAAGAGTAAAAAGAAAGTCAATGAAGTAAGTATATAGTTTAGAATAAAGCCCATTTTATTGTAAATAATAGTAATAAATGATATAATTTTTTTGTTAATTAAGGTTGTGATTTGATGTATAGAAAGACATATGCTCTTATTGATTGTAATGTTATTGAGGATAATGTTAAAGCAATAATAAAAGAGTATTCTTCTTATAAGTATTATTTTGGAGTGGTTAAAGCTAATGCTTATGGGCATGGGTTAGGAGTTATTAAGTATATGCTTAAGGCCGGTATTAATTATTTAGCAGTAGCTACTTTAGAAGAGGGATTAGAGGTTAGAAAAAGATATAGTGATGTTCCTGTATTAGTTTTGGAGCCAGTTGGTGCTAGTGATGCAGAGGTTGCTTCAAAGAATAATATTACGATAACGATAGATAATAAAGATATTTTTGATGAGATTAAGAAAAAGAAAATAAGGGTTAAGTTTCATTTGAAGATTGATACGGGAATGAATAGATTTGGTGTTAAGTCTAGTGAGGTAGCTTCTTATATTTATAATAATTCAGATAAGAATTTATATATGGAAGGCATGTTTACTCAGTTATATTCTGGAGTAGGTGAAGAGTTAAATAAAGAAGTATCTAGATTTAAAGATATAACTAAGAATATTGATTTAAGTAAGGTAGATATTGTTCATTTAGATAGAAGTTTGACGATGGAGCAACATAAGGCATTTGATTTTGCGAATGGGGTAAGATTAGGTGTTGTAATGTATGGATTTGCGAAAAGATCATTTCCACTTTCTTGGAAGAGAAAACTTTTTAATAAGTTAACTTTTAAGAAGTATGTTCCGGATGTTAGTCCTTTAAAGTTAAATACTGCATTTAAGTTTGTTACTAATGTGATGGAGATAAAAGAGATTAAGCCTGGAGAAGGTGTTGGATATGGTGGTATGTATGATGCTAAGTCTAATATTAAGATAGGGATTCTTCCTTATGGCTTTGCTGATTTTGCACTTATTAAACCATATTATGTAGAGATTAATGGTAAGAAGTATAAGACTATTACTAATTATATGGATATAACTTCTGTTATAATTGATGATGATGTTAAATTAGGTGATGAGGTTATCATATTTGGTGATATGATTGGTATTCGTGAGATTGCTGGATATACTGGAGTTAATGTGTATAAGTTAATTTGCAGTGTTACATACAGAGTACCAAGAATTTATGTTTATAATGGAAAGAGGATAGAAGATGAAGAAGTTTAGAGCACTTATTATTGGAAATGATATTAATGCTTATTATTTAGCAAGATGTTATCATGAGTTTACGGGAGAGAAAGCAGATTTGCTTAGTATTATAATTCCTGGTGAGAAGCCTTTTGCTTATACGAGATATACTAAGATCTTAAATATTAAGTATGTAGAGAATTTATGGGATGAAAAAGTATTTTTAAGTGAATTAGATAAGTATTATGAAGAGCATAAGAAGGAGAAAATACTTCTTGTTAGTAGTAATGAGACTTATGGCGAGTTTATAGCGAAGAATAAGAGTAAGCTTAAGAGTAAATTTTTCTTTAATTATCCTAGTGTTAAGTTACAACATACTTTAGTTAATAAGGAAGACTTTTATAAGACATATGCAGATAGTGTAATTGATTTACCAAGAAGTATTTATTATGATTGTACTAAGAATGAAGAGATTAAACCAGAGGATATTACTTTCCCGGTAATTGTTAAGCCAGCAAATGTTATTTTATTTAAACATATTAATTTTGTTGGTAAGAAGAAGATTTATAAGTTAGATACGATGGAAGAGTTACTTGATGTTATTGATAAGTTTAAGAAGGGTAATTATACGGATACAATTATTATTCAAGAGTATATTCCTGGTGATGATTCACATTTATTTGATGCAGTAGTTTATGCAGATAAGAATAAGAAGGTAAAGATGGTTTCTTTTGCTCAAATAGGTCTGCAAGAACATGCTCCTAGAATGATTGGTAATGCAGCCGTTATTATTAATGGGTATTCACAGTATCCTGGAGTAGAAGAGCAAATTGAGAAGATTAGAAAGTTTACTGAGAAAATAGGATATCAAGGATTTGCTGAATTTGATATGAAGTATGATGCTAGAGATGGTAAGTATAAAGTAATGGAGATTAATGCTAGGCAAGGAAGATGTTCTTATTATATAACACCTGCTGGATTTAATTTGATTGAGTTACTTTATAAGGATTTAATTGAAGGTAAGGAACTTAAATATAAGGTTTGTGATAAGGAAGTACTTGAGACGTTTGTACCTAAGTGTGTAGTTAAGAAGTATATTACAAATGAAGAGTTTAAGAAGAAGGCTTTATCTATGTGGAAAGATAGAACAGAAGCAATTAATTATAAAAAGGATAATGGTTTCTTAAGAAAGTTACTTTTATTAAAGATCAGGTATAATTATATTAAGGCTTATAAAGAGTTTAAATGGGACTGGAAATAGTCCTTTTTTTGTTTATATTTTTCTTATTTGGGAATAATAATACTGATGTGTATGAGGAAGTATGTTGTTTTTAATTTATTTTTATTTTATGGAATAGTTTTAAGTTATTTGGTTTTTAGTAAAAGTTATGCTTATGAAAATAGTGATGTTGTGTATCCTGAAGGTGTTACTACACTTAATTTTAGTGATAAAGTGTCAGATAAATATTTTGATAGAGTTTGTTCTTATGATGATTGTTTTGATTATATGGGTGGTGATATGAATATTTTTATGAAGGATTTTAGTAATTACTTAGATAGTAAAAGTAGTACTGAATATAAGGAAATGATATATAGTAAAGGATATCCAATTACAAAAATTTATTATTCTAAAGATTAATTTCTTCAATATATTCTTTTCCGTATTTTTTAATTTCTGTAATAAATATAGATGGGTTGTTTTTAGGCACTAGTAGGTAAGTATAGTTTTTTGATCTAGTAAGAGCAACATAGAAAAGTCTTCTTTCTTCTTCATCTGGGTAAGAGTCTGTTTTAATTATTTTATTTAATAGTTTGGGATTAGGTATTCTAGATGGAAAGCCATTTGTTTTGTTTTCAAGATTTATTATGATAGTGTTATCAAATTCCAGACCTTTTGATTTATGGATAGTTAAAAATTTTAGATTTTCAGTTTCTTTGATATTGTAGTCATACTTGTCTTTATTATTTCTTCCCATTATAAGAGTTGTACCAAAGAGGTTGGGGATAATTTTATTTATAATTGTTTGTTTATTTGAAAAATTAATTATTTTTATTGGTTTATTTAAATTTTTATGACAGATTACTGTTTTTTCAATCTGTTTTTTATTTTGCATTATAAATTTATTTGCTAAGTTGATTGTTTCTTGATTATTCCGATAGTTCATTACTAATTTTAAAATAGTTATTTCTGGTATGTATTCTTTTATGTTTAGAAAGATATTTAAATCTAGACCACTAAATCTATAGATAGATTGGTAGTCATCACCAACAAAGAATATTTTGGCATTATTTATTTTTTTAATTGCTAGGACTAGGTTAAGTCTTGTATAAGATGTGTCTTGAAATTCGTCGATTATTATAAACTTATAAGGTACTTTTTTAATGTTGTTTGATATAAGTTTTTCGGCGTTTATTATTAAATCATTAAAGTCGTGAGTACCAGATGATTCTAGTTCTCTTTGATAGATAAGGTAGATGTCTAAGATGATTTTTAAGTAGTCTTTATTTATGAAGTGTGATTTATTATAAAGATTCCATAGTGTATCAATTGATGAATAGTTAGCTTTGTACAGATTTATAAATGTTTTGATGTAAGTTTTTAGATTTGAAGTGGTTGTTTCTACGCATATTCTTTTAATTATTTGATTTGTTTTTTTATTTGTTTTAGCATAGCTTTCAAAGTATTCATTGATGATATAGTCTAGGATGTTACCAGCAAGATGGTAGTTTTCGTCTTTGATAATGTTTATAGCTAGTTTATGAAATGTGGTGATATCTATTTCTTTATCACATTTTCTTTTAATGTCATTTACGGATTCATTTGTAAAAGAGATAACTAAGATTTCTTTTTCTTTGTAGATGTTATTATTTATTAGGTAGTTTATTTTATTAATTATGGTATGTGTTTTACCAGAACCAGCACCAGCGATGAGGAGGGTATCATTAAGTGATAGTACTGCTTTTTGTTGTTCTTCATTCATGTTTATTAATATAGGTGATTATTTACATTTAGTCAAGAAAAAAGAACATTAATCAATTTTGGTTAATGTTCTATCTAGTAGTGAGTAAAGGTAAGTGTCTACTTGTTTGTGAGTTTTATTCTTGATATATTCTTTGTATCCATTTAATTGCTTTTTATAGGCATTATCAGCAACGTTTTTAAGTTTGTAGTCAATTATATCAATATGGTCATTATACTCTAACATGAGGTCAATGACACCTGTTTTTTCACTTGTTTCATTATCATCTATAAATTCATATTCTTGATATATTTCAGCATTGTTTATATTTTTAAAGATATCATTTTTAAGTAGGTTTTCTAGGATGCTTTTTTCAATAGGACTAAGTAAAGTGTAATCGGGATTTTTAAGGTTAGTGTTTTCTAACATGTAGTGCATCTCAGTACCAAAGTTCATGTTATTTTTTTCTTCTTCAGTGATTAGTTTACTTGTTTCTTTTGAAAAGTGTTTTTCTTCTAATGGACTTGTTTGAAATTCTTTTTCTTCTACGGTTATCGTTTCATTTGTATTTATTAGGCCATCTAAGTTAATATTTTTTGATATTTTGTAGTCATCATTAATTTCAGGAATATTAACGTTTGTGATGTATTTTTCTATGTATTCATAGACAGAGTTGAGGATATCTTTAAATGATTTATACTTCATACGGTCTAAGTCATCAATTACTTTTTCGTTGTTTGTTACATAGATTTTGTCACTGTCAAGGCTTGTTACAATAATCATTTTTTCTTTTGCTCTAGTAAGCGCTACGTATAGAAGTCTTATTTTTTCAGATATTTCATTTCTTAAATTATCTTCTTTGAAAATTGTATTAATGAATGTATTAGAAAATCCTTCATTATAGCTTGGCATTATTAGGCCATATTTTTCGTTATAGAGGATTTTGTCTTTAACATCCATTAGATTAAATTCTTTGTGGAACCCAGAGAAGTAGCATATTTTGTATTCTAATCCTTTGGATTTATGAATGTTAGTGATTGTTACGGAGTTCGAGTCACTGATTATTGCGGGTAATTTAATTACTTCAGAGTTTTCCATTAGGTTTTCAAAGAAGTCTTTCATGTCATAGATGTTCATACCAACATCATTTAAACTTTGGGCTTTTTCTAGAAGATTGTTAAGAATTATACTTCTATATAGGATGTTACCTTTAGAAATCATTTTGTCATAGAAGTTAAAGTCTTTGATGATGGTTTCAATTATTTCAGTGTTACTCATACTATCGATGTTTTTGCTGATATCTAGGCATTTTTGATATATTTCGGTAGTAGTTAATTGCTTATTTATAAGATTATTGTAAATTATATTGTCATCTAGATTATATAGGTAACTACGAGCAATGCTAGTGTAGTAAAAATTAGTGTCTACGTTGTTTAATTTATTTTTGATGTTTATTATTAGTCCTAGAATATTATTTATTAAGCATACTTCATCTGTGAAAAGAATATCTTCGTCTTTGTAAATATTAAGGGGTATTTGAAGGTAATCGAATACTTTTTTATATGTATCAAAGCTGCTTGTTCTATCCATGAGAATACAACAGTCTTTAAATGTTATATCTCTTTGAACTTCATCATCTAGTACTTGGTATTTATCTTTAATTTTCTTTTTAATATCGTTTCCAATAATGAATGCTTCAATTTCTTCTTTAGTGTGATCTTTGTCTTTTTCGTAGTTATAAATTTCTAGATTGTTATTATTTTTGTTACTACCAAAGATGTAAAAGCCTTGGTTACCAAAGATTAGACGGTGTTCTTTGTGATAGTTAGCGTTTCCGATAAAGTCATCCATTATGTGATTAAAGATATCGTTGATACTGTCTAGGACTTGTTCTCTTGAACGGAAGTTTTTATTTAAATCTATTTTTCTTCCACCATCTTCGTTTTTATATTTATCATATTTTATTTTGAAGATATCTGGGTTAGCGTTACGGAAACGATAGATAGATTGTTTAACATCACCAACCATATAAACGTTGTTATTTTCAATTAAGGAGATGAAGGTTTCTTGCATATCACTTGTATCTTGATATTCGTCGATCATGATTTCTTTGAATGAATTTTTAAGATTTGTACGGACATCTTCGTTCGTTTTTATTAGTTTAATTGCTAGTTTACTAATGTCGTTAAACTCAAACATATTTTTTGAATATTTGTAATTTTCGGTTTCTTTGTGTAAAATTTTGATGATATCAACAATTATTTTGGCATCACTTTTAGTACTTCTTAAATTATTTATAAGTACTTCTTTATCAAAGTAGCATAGTTCTTTTATAGATTTGGTAATTTCACTAATTTGAGTTTTATAATATTTAGCTTTTTCACCAGAACCATTAGGTAGTCTAGGCATTGTGAAGTCTAGTGATAATCTGATAGTATTGTAGTCTTGGGCTTTTATTAGTGGCTCTAGAACTGCAAAAAATTTTTGATATGTTTTTTCTTCTATTTCATAACCTAGATTTTCAAGACTGTTTTTAATTGAATTTATTTTATTTTGAATAAGTTTTTCATATGAGTTAAATAGATTTTCTAGGTTTTTGTCAGTATAGTAGTTGTCAATATAATTATTTAAAAAGTCTTCTTTATTGATAAGTAGGTCTAGGGATGAGTCTATTGCGAGAATTTTTTTTCTAAGAAGTTTGTCATTTTTGACACAGTATTTTGTTATGAAGTTAATAAAATCTTTATTATTTTCTTGGTATTGATCTTCAAATATTTTATCAATTAGTTTTTTCTTTTCTAGTTTAATTATGGATGCATCTATGATACTTAGGCCAGCATCTAGCCCTAGATAATAGTGATATTTTTTTACTAGAGATAAGACATAGGCATCGAATGTTGTAATGTTAGCAGTTTCGATTAAATTCATTTCTTCGGTAAGTTCTGGAAGTTTGCTAATTGCTTTTTTAATTCTTTCTTTCATTTCTGCTGCTGCATTATTTGTAAATGTTAAGATTAGAAGTTCATTTATGTGAACGCCTTTTTTAAGTTTAGTTATTACACGCTCAGTTAGTACAGCTGTTTTACCAGAACCAGCACCTGCTGATACGATAATATTGCTTCCTTCAGTGTTGATTGCTAGTTCTTGTTCTTTTGTCCAATTAGGCATTTTCATCACCTCTTAAAAATTTTAGTTCTTCGTCTGGGTATATGTACTTGTTATCTTTTTCAGTTTTAAAACAGATGCTTTGATATTTACAGAATTTGCAACTTATGTTGTCAATACCTTTAATTTTAGGTTCTATTTTGAAGTTTGCATTATCTATATTTTTAATCATTTCGTCTATTTTTTCTTCAGCAAATGTTCCTAAGTATTTTAATTCATCTTCTGTAAGTATTTTGGCGTATCTACTAAATCCATTTTGCGTTAGAGTCATACTTTTAATATACTCACTGTTTTCGTAGGTTGGATCAAACTCAGATATAAGATTTTCATTACCAATAGTGTAACCATTTAGTTTTAGGTGGTCGTTTATTTGTTCTTCCTTAGTTTTCCCAGGTTTAAAATTGATAATTGGGCTTATGATATTTTGTAGGTAGATACCGACAATTTTACTATTTGGATATAAGTTTTGAATTAGATAAATATATGTTGGAAGCTGGAGTTTTAGTCCATATGGAGCTAGTCTTAAATCAATATCTGTTTCGCCAGTTTTGTAGTCGATTAAAACTATTTTGTCATCATACTTCATTATCTTATCTATAATACCAACAAATTTAATTTTGTTTTTTGTAATTTCAATATTTTTTTCACATTCTATTTCTTTATATTTAGTAATGTTTAAATGTGAGTTAATATTTTTAATTACGTTTTTAAGTTCTTCTAGCATTTTATTTAAGAAGATTTTGTTTTCTAAAGTTAGGTTAAATGGATTTTCTTTAAGATAGCTTTCTGTTTCTGTATTAAAGTTGAAATTTTCTTTAAACATATTTTGTAATATATGATGGCATAAAGAGCCTGCATAAGCATCAAAGGTTTGTTCATAATTATCTAATTTAAGAATATATGAGCAGTAATATTTGAAAGGACACTCATAGTAAGTATTTAATTTAGTATATGATAGGTTTAATTTGTCGTAAGTAAAGTTTATCTTGTGGTAGGTATTATCATATGTCATATATTCTATATTTTTATATGTGTTTAATAATATGGGGATGTTTATGTTGAAGGTTCCGTATTTTATATATTCGTCTAGAAGTGAACTTAAATTATACTTGTTACTTTGATTAGAATACATGCTTGGTATGTAATCTTTTTTGATAACTTCTAGTTTAAATTCTTCGATAAGTGGGGAAGTTTTAGTACTGCCTTTTAAGTTCTGCTTACTTGTTGTAATAGTTAAATTCTTAGTATTATTAATTATTCTTTTCCAGATGATGAATTCATTGTTGTTCTTTTGATATGTTTGATCTAAATAAGGCATTTTCTCATTATCTGAGATATAATCTTCATCTTTATAATTATGAGGAATTGTTTCTTTATTTAGGTTTATTAAGTAAATATAATCGTCTTCTTCTGGGATATTATTTTTAAGGTCTATTATATTAATAGAGTTTGTAAGCTTTTCACTTTTAAGTTTTGTGTGTTTAAATTCTTCTTTTAAGATGTCTTTAATTTCAGTAATATCTTTGATGAAACTGTATTTATTTAAAACTTTAATGATCCCATTTTTAATTTCTTCATTTTGCACTTTTTCTAAATCTAGATTATTTAAAAAGTTTAGTCCTTCAGTTGTTTCGTATAGTGTCTTTGTGCTTTCAATATTGATTGGTAAGTGGTAGCTGGCAAAAATACGTTTAATTACACTTGTGTTGTCTGCATTGATATTTGTTATATATACTTTGTTTAAATCAAGATTCTTTTGGATTATGTCATTAGCGACAAACTCAATTTCATTATTAATGTTTGTAAACTCATATACTGGGTGTGTGTAGTTTTTATCAGGAATATTTGTGATTGTTACATTAGCAGTTTCTTTTAATAAATCAATAATGTGCATAGTCCATTTATCAATGTTAATAAATCCTTGGATTTCAACATTTTTATTTTTAATTGAGTTCTTAAAAAACTTATCTGTAGTAAGAAGATTTTTCTCAAGAAGTTCATTTTTTAGTGTTACTAAGTTATTGAGTTTGTCATTTTGATAGTTTGTGTTTTTGATAAAGTACATGTTTTTAATTAGTTCTTTAGCGTTTTCATATGAGTAGTTTTTTTCTTTTATAAGATAATAAATTGTTCTTTCATCATAATCAAATAGAAGTCTTTTTGTTACTTCATCTATTCCAAGAATTTTGGTTTTGTATAAATTATTTTGCTTACTTAATTTTTTAATAAGACTTTTTTTATAGTTTTGAGGTACGATTATATAGTCTTGCTTCATTTGGTACTTCCTTTCATTGTTTATTATACAATTTTTTAGGTACTTTTAAAATAAAAAGAACGCATATTTTGCGTTACTTTATACTAAGCATATGAGATACACGGGTTATCATTGTTGCATCAAAGTGTTCGGCAGTTATTAATGGATTAATATCGCATATTTTAGCAAGATTTATTATTGATAGAGCGATGGTATCATTTGGTTCATTTTTAATGAAATTGTACCATTTTATTTTGTCTTTAAAGCCTTTTTTGATAGCGTTTTTAGTATCTTCTTTTTGAAGCTTTATTATTTCGTTTTTATATTCGTTAATTGTCATATTCTGATGTTACTCCAAAGTAGCTTTCCATTGTTATCCAGTCTCCATTGTTATAAAGAGCTTTTGCTAGTTCTTTACCAACGTATCTTATGTGCCATGGTTCATAGATATAACCGGTTTCATTTGTTTTTCCTTCTGGATATCTTAAGATGTATCCATATAGATAAGCATTTTTTGCTACCCATTTTCCTTCGTCTGTGTTTTTAAATGAACTATCAATAGTGTTTAAATCAAAGGCTAAACCACTTTGATGTTCTGAGTGTCCTGGTCTTGCTGAGAAGGTATCTGCTGCTGTTTTGCCTTTTCTTTTAACATAACCATTATATAAGTCGTTTTGGTAATCATATGAGCGATAGCCACTTTGAGCCCATAAATTTAAGTTTAGTGCAGCAGCATCACTTTTCATTTGTTTCCAGTTTTCGTAAGCTTCGGAGTTTAATGGTTCTCTTGCAAATCCATCATTTGGAACGCTTTTAAATGTGTTTTTAGGTTTCCACGTGCTATCTAGTGGATAAGTTTTATTAACAATTAAGTATCCATCAACATAATATGCTCCATCTTTGTATTCGACTGTATAGCCTTTTGATGTTTTACCAGTCTTATTTGTTTGACTACTTATATTTTTTTTAGTAGTGGTTGTAGTAGTTGTTTTTTTACTAGTTGTAGTTTTTTTTGTAGTCGTTGTGGTAGTTTTAGATGTTGTGGTAGTTTCGGTTGTTGTTTTACTTGTAGTATTAGTGGTTTTAGGTTTACTCATATTATTATCAGGCTCCCTTTTGGTGGTTATAATACTAACAATAATATATGAAATTAATCCGAGAATAATTAATATTAAGAAGATATTTCCGTATTTTAGTTTAATTCTTTTTTTCATTTTACCTCTTGTGTATATTTTATGCCATTTAAAACTGGAATAGAATTTATAAGTTTGTTATATGCTTCTTCATAGTTATCGGTGGCAATTTTAAGTACTTTTATATTTGGCATGTTTAAATCATCAGCTAGTTTTAAATAGGTGTTTTGTTGTTTAATACTACTTTCTAGGGAGAATGCTTGATATTGATGATGCTGACGAACAAGTCTTTTTTCATATAGAGATGTATCTTCTAAGTATAGTACTACAAAGTAAATGTTGTAATCTAGGTCGTTAAGTTTTTGAACTAGTCTTTTGTATACGTCATCAAATTTGTAGTCTTTAAATCCTAGACTTGCATATACTTGTTCAGTGAAGAAAGTGCGATCAAAGATTAAGTTTAGTTCGGTTTCTTCTAAAGTTTCCATATAGTTTAGTAAGTTAAGATACATTTTTTTATTTTTAGCATAACCTGTTTGAGATTTATCTTTAATACCAGTTAATCTATAAAGATTAGATGATGCTAGGTTATCTCTTAAAAAGTTTGCCATTGTGCTTTTACCAACGCCTTGTGGGCCTTCGATTATTATTATATTTCCACGATTATTATTCATTGTTTACCTCTTCATATTTTATATTATTTTCTTTTAAAAATTTTGTGATAATTGATGATGTTATTGCATAACTTAGGGTGCGGTTGCCAGTTTTTTTGTTACCTAGAGCAATACCTAAAATTTCTCCATTAGTGTTCAAGACTGGTGCACTTTCCATTCCGTCTTCAACTGGGGATGATAACTCAAACATTGATATATTTTCTTTTGTATCAAAGATATTTCTTGTGATGATGCCTTCAACTGGGAAAATAGGAAAGTTCATTACTTTGAAATCGCTTTTTAATGTTTTATTTTCTTCGTCATAAGTAAATGCTTTATATTCTGGGAAAGCAAAACCTACTGTGCATGTGCTTTGACCTATTTCATAATTTTTGTTAAATTTAGGAAAGTTTTTGACGAGAACATTTTCATGATTTGAGAATTTGATAACTGCTAAATTTAAGTATTCGTGTTTTATAATATTTACTTTTCCTGGATTTTCAGCAATATCAATTATGACGTTTAAAATATCAGTTAGCGTTTCATCTTTAATGCCGTATTCATCTAGTTTTTTTGTAAGTTTTCTTCCTTTTAAACTTTTTAATTCTTCGTAGATTGGTAAGTATGTTTCTTTTAGTTCGTCTTGCAGTTTAAATAGGGAAGCAATGCTAGCAGTTGTTAAAATATCTCCTTCATTATTTAAAACAATTAATGTTGATAAGCCGTTAATTATTTTTTTATCAAAGTAATAAAAACCAGTTGCGAGAGGTCTTGTAAAATTTAACGCTTCTTTGACAGCAATTTTAAACATATTTTATCACCATTTTAATTATACTTCACATTTAAAAAAAACACTAGTTGTAAGTGTCTTTTATTATTTGAAATAGTCCATAAATTTCGATTATAAGTGAAAATGTCATAAGGACGACACAAAATACATCATCTATATCTGCATAGCGGTTAATTAGTAAGGAACCAATTAAGCAGAAAACTCCGATACCAATTGTGATAAAACCTTTTAAATTTTTTTTCATATTTCCACCTTGTTTCTACCTAAATTATAGCAAACAAATGTAAATTCATGCAAGATAAATGTAAAGATTTAATTAGTTTTTTACTAATTTTATTTTTAAGATTTTAATAATGTCAAGTAGTTTTTTTAATTTTGTACGATTACACCTTTTTCGAGGGACTTTTGTTTAGTTTTCACACCTTTTTCAAGGGACTTTTTCTTTAACTTCACACCTTTTTCGAGGGACTTTTTATAAAAAAGACTAATTTCTGTAAAATTTGCGTAAAATTTTGACCTTTTTTTGAAATTTATGATTTTATTATAAAATTTAAGAAAAATTGCAAAGTTTTTAGTTAATAAGATGTTAATTTATTAAAGATTTTGGATTTTTTTAAAAACATTTGCTAAAATAAATTTAGAGGCGTGATAATTATGAATAAGTTTGATGTTGTAGTTAAAGATGATTTGTATGTTGCTAATAAGGGAGATGTATTTCCAGATAAAGAAGCAAATGTAATAGAGGAAAAAGTTTATGTGCTTGTTGTCGATTCATATAAAAAAATTTACTTAAATTTGAATTATGGTACATATGATTTTGTAAAAGGTGATAAGGCAATTTTTTCTGAACTTAAACCTTTTGCAATTGTAAATAATTATGTTGAAGATCATCCACTTATTGGAGAAAAAATGATTTATAGAAATTACTATGTGATTGATAGTTGCAAAAAGAATTATGATTTAACTAAACTGGAGGAAGTTCTTTTTGTAAATCTTAAAGAACTTATTCAAAATAATATGTATGATAATCCTAGAAATAGGGAAAGAACTGAAGAAATATTAGAGGTAATAAGTTTTTTATAAAAAGCACTTTGTTTAAGTGTTTTTTTATTGACATGTATTTTATTTATCAATTATAATTAAGATGACATTTTGCAAAAAACTTTATATTAAATACATTATGTGGCTACATATTTTAATATGTGGTTTTTTGCGTTGTAAGAAAGGATGTGAATTTAAAATGTCGCTTATATGTGTGGACAACCTGAGTAAAACTTTTAGAGTTTCAAGAAGAAGCAGTGGATTAAAAGCTGCTTTAAGGTCGTTTGTTAAACGGGATTATACATACGTTAATGCAGTAGATAACATTTCGTTTAATATTAACGAAGGAGAAATCGTTGGATACATTGGCCCAAATGGTGCTGGGAAAAGTACGACGATTAAAATGTTGTCGGGAATACTTCTTCCTAGTTCTGGAAAAATTAATGTTGATGGTTTAAATCCTAGTGCTGACAGAAAAAAATATGTCAAGAGAATTGGCGTTGTATTTGGTCAAAGAAGTCAACTTGAATGGGATATTCCAGCAGAAGATACTTTTGATTTGTTAAGGGATATCTATTCGTTAGATGAAGATGAATACTTAAAGACAAAAAATGAACTTGTTAAATTGCTTGAGATTGAAGAAATAATTAAAAAACCAGTTCGAACACTCAGTTTAGGAGAAAGAATGAGATGTGAACTATGTGCTTCATTACTACATAAGCCTAAAATACTCTTTTTAGATGAACCTACAATTGGGCTTGATGCAAAGAGCAAAGTTATAGTTCGTAATTTTATTGAAAAGATTAATAAGAAGAATCATGTTACGGTTATTTTAACTACTCATGATATGAGTGACATTGAGGCTTTGGCTAAAAGGATAATCCTGATAGGAAAGGGTAAAATTCTTTATGATGGAGCAATAGATTCACTTAGGAAGAAGTATGGGAGTTATAAAACAGTAAGTATTATTACTGGAGATAGAATAGGGGATATTGAATTTAATGGTATTGTAAAAAGAAAGTTTTGTGATGGTGTTTATAAATTTGTTATAGATACTAATATAATAACAATTTCTTCTTTTATTAATTATGTTAGTAATTCTTATAATTTAGAAGATTTAGATGTTGATAATGAAACAATAGATGATATTATCTTGAAACTTTACGAGGATTACAATGTATGAAAAAGTATTTTACTTATTTTAAGCTTAGATGCCTTACGAATTTGCAATATAGAAGTGCTGCTATAGCAGGATTACTTACACAATTTTTCTTTGGCATGGTTTTTATAGAAGTATATATTGCTTTTTATTCTTCAGGTGATGGGAGCGTGCCAATTTCTTTATGTAACTTAGTAAATTATATGTGGTTACAACAGGCTTTCTTTTCTCTTGTTTATCCGAGTGAAAAAGATCCAAAATTATTTGAAATGATAAAAAATGGAAATTTAGCGTATGAACTTGTTAGACCAGATAATTTTTATTTTAAGTGGTATGTAAAGATTTATTCAAAGAAGATTATTGCTGTGCTTTTGAGATTTTCACCAGTATTATTGGTTGCCTTTATTCTTCCTGAACCATATAGGCTTAGTTTGCCACCATCGATAGAGTATTTAGGAATATTCATTCTTGCGATATTTGTTTCTTCAATTTTGGTATGTGCGATAGTGATGTTATTATTTATTATTACGATGTACACGCTTGATTTTAGGGGAAGTCTTAGTATATTTGGTGTTATTATCGAGTTATTTATGGGTGGAACTGTCCCTTTAGTGTTTTTCCCAGATTGGCTTTTAAAAGTAGCGAATGTTCTTCCATTTAGATTTTTAGGTGATTTTCCATTTAGAGTTTATTCTGGGGCTTTTAGTGTTTCTAATTCTTTTGTAATGCTAGGTAAAGGACTAGGTTGGTGCGTTATTGTTATAGCAATTGGTTATTATCTTTGCAATAGAGCACTTAAGAAAGCGGTTATTCAAGGAGGTTAGAATGAAGATATATATTGAGAGTTTAAAAAACAATATTAAGTGTGCATTAGAGTTTAGAAAAACATTTATTTTATCTGTTATTAGTCAGTTTGGAGTATTTTTTTCTTATTATTTTTTGCTTTTAGCACTTTTTCAAAGATTTAGTAATATAAGAGGTTTTACAATATATGAGGTCTTGCTTTGCTTTGGCGTAATTCATTTTGGCTTTGCTTTTAATGAAACTTTTTTTAGAGGAGTTGATAAGTTTGAAGATTTTATTTCAAATGGTTCACTTGATAGACTTTTGGTTAGACCTCAAGGAGTACTTTTTCAAGTTTTATGTTCAAGAATGGATGTTGTTAAGGTAACGAGATTATTTCAGGCATTATTCTTCATTGTTTATAGTTTTATTAAATTGAAATTAGAATTTAACTATGTTAATGTTGTCATTGTTCTTATGATGATGTTTGCTTCGGTAGTGATATTTTTCAGTTTGTTTTTGCTCATGGCTGCATATTGTTTTGTGACTATTGAAGGTCTTGAAATAAAAAATCTTATGACAGATGGCGGCAAACATTTGGCCCAATATCCAATGGGAATCTTTAGAAAAGCATTTTTAATATTTTTTACTTTTGTAATTCCTTATGCTTCTGTTAATTATTATCCTTTACTTTATTTGGTTGGAAAGAGTAATAGTTTCTTGCATGCAATATCACCAATTTTTGTATTTTTGTTTTTGATTCCATGTTATTTTGCATTTAATGTAGGTTTAAAACATTATGAAAGTACCGGATCATAAAAATGATTTCGCGATTATGCGAAGTCTTTTTTTGAAATGAAATAATTGAGAGAATAAAATAATGATTTGTCCTCAAGTGTATAGTGAATGTCTAATTTAAGTTTATAAGGGCTGCCAGCACGGAAAATTTTTTCTCATAGAATACTTTGAACAAAAAATTAACTTGACACGGGGGGGGGGTTGTTATATACTTTCTATAGAATATAGAGGTAAAATATGAACCAGAAGTTACGAAATTATAAAAAGAGAATGTTAATTTTGTGCATAATGCTTGCAGTTGTCCTCGTCATGTCTGGCGTAAGTTATGCAATATTCACAAGTTATTCCAGTCAAAGTGATGCAAATACTTTAGCAGCATCATGCATGGATCTAGAATTTAACGGTCAAAATGAGATTAACTTACTTAATACCTATCCAATAAGTGAGGGTGAGGCATTAGAACAAACACCATATACATTCACAATAAAAAATAATTGTGATAACTACATTGAGTATTATGTAATCGCATCAGTAATAAGTACAACTAATAAGGTTGATTCAAAATATGTAAAAGTATCACTTTTAGGAGATAATGATTTAAATGGTGCAGTAATAAATACTTTAGAATCTATTGCAACACCACAAAATCTATCAAAATATAGTATATCTGAAAATTACATATTAAAAAGAGGCGACGGCATTACTAAAGATGAATCAAGAACATTCAACTTTAGAATGTGGTTAGATAGTAATAATTCTGAAATATGGACAAGTGAAGATGTAGAAGGAAAAGATTATCAGGTTAAAATATCAGTAGTAGGTACTGTTAGAACAAGACCAAAGGACGATTTATTTGTTGCAGCACTTATTGATGGTGAGGAAAGTACAAGTTTTCCAACGACAAGCGGTTATACAGCATCGGTAGAATGTACAAGAAATGGTAAAAAAGTTAATGCTAAAGAAAGTATAGTTTGGAATGGTACAGAGTGGGAATTAACTGCTAAGATAACAAATGGTAATGTGAGATGCAATGCGACCTTTGTTACAGCAGCACCTGCACCGGATGGTTGGTATAGTGCTGGAAGTGGCACACTGCTTGCATCAATAAGGGATAATAATGAACTAAAAACACCACTTACAGCGCCTGGCAGTGAGGTAAGTGCACATACAAAAGATGATGTCGAAAGCCAAACTACAAGTGTATCATCAACATATCAAGCATATTATTTTACTTATGGTACAGGATATACTGCTAATGGTTCGAAATTTAATTTAACTGGAACAGCAGTAACAGCAGACACATATGCTAATTCATATTCAAGTTTAGTTGGTAAATATTTTGTTAGTTCATCAGCCTCTAGTAATGGTTCAAGTACAGCAGGAACTATGAAAACAACAACTAATTTAAGTAGTGTGTATTATGTAGTAAGTGCTACATCGAGTAGTTATACATATAAACAAATCACTTCAAACAAAAATACAACTGAGGCACTTTTAGCAAGTACAGAAGATGATTATGGAACAAGTTATTATTTTAGAGGAGCAGTTAAAAATAATTATGTTCAGTTTGCAAATAAATGTTGGAGAATAGTAAGAATAAATGGAGATGGTTCGGTTAAATTAGTACTTCATAATGATAATACTTCTAATGCTTCTAGTCCTTGCGCATCATCAAATAATAGTACAACAGCGGCATTTGCAAGATATTCAGGAAGTACTTATAACACTGCATTCAATTCAAGTTATAATGATAACGCATATGTTGGATTTATGTTTGGCACTGCTGGTGCTGATAAATATGCTGCTACTCATGCAAATACTAATAAGAGTGATATTCTTAAAAATTTAGAAACTTGGTACACAAATAATTTGACATCATATGAAAGTAAACTAGCAGATACAATATGGTGTAATGATAAGAGTACAGTAAGTGGAGGACTAGGATATGGAACTAATGCAACGGATTACGGTGCATATAATAGATTGACTTCTATAAAACAACCAACACTAAAATGTCCAAATGATAATAATGGTGGAAAATTATCTAAATTTACTGTTGATGATACAACGAATGGTAATGGTAATTTAACTTATAAAATAGGATTATTAACTGCAGATGAAATAGCATTTGCTGGTTCTATCGCTTATACTTATAATCGTTCTACATATTTACAAGAAAATACTGGAACTACATGGTGGTGGTCTTTGTCGCCTGACTACTTCTATGGCGATGACGCTAGCGTTTGGATCGTGGGCTCGCGCGGCTTGTACGACTACCGCGTGAGCGGCGTCAATGGTTTGCGGCCTGCCATTTCTCTTGTATCTTCGACCAACGTAACCGGAAATGGTACGAGTGATAATCCGTATGTAGTAAAATAGAAACAGGGTAATGTTTATAAAGGTCGACATCTTTGATCTTTGAATGTTCCGAGAAACCTTTCGAGGAACATATTGTGGGCGAGGTTGAAATAAAAAATTTAGACTAAATTATGTTGGTTAAGCGGCAACTGGCATGCGGATTTTCCGCTTGGAGCATGACAGTTGCCGCCCAGTGATTTAGTGGTTAATCACATTTAATTTGGCTATAATTGTTGATATAGATTATAGTAGGAACTATGCTGAGTAGTGAGTAAGCATTTTTGTGCTTGGGTCCTTGTGTTTGGTGGTCTTTGTCGCCTAACAACTTCAATGGCGATAACGCTAACGTTTGGAACGTGAACTCGGGCAACTTGAACAACAACAACGTGAACAACAACAATGGTTTGCGGCCTGCCAATTTCTCATACAAATATTAATTTGGAAAATATATTGTTGAACTCGTAGCAATGTCTATAGATAATGGAGGGAGACTACATGATAGAGAAACAAGCATGTTCCTTTAGGTTATTTTAAATAATCTACAAATAATTTTACTAGGAGTTATGATTTGTTAGTAGGAGTTTTTACTTTCGAAAGTGAGTTGTGATGTACTTAGTAATTAGAGTGTGGGAGAAATTCCATGCTTTATTTTTTAGAATAAAGAGGTGGATAATGGGAAAGCAATTAGGATTATATCATAAGTGTAAGAATAAGGATGATACTAAATGTTATTTGTTTAAAAGTGGGTTATTTTATTATTTTTTGGATGATGATGCTAGGTACTTTAGTGATAAGTATGGTTTTAAATTAACGGGATTCGGTGAAAGTGTTAAATGTGGATTTCCGGTTAAATCTTTAGAAAAGTATTTATTTTTATTTCAGAATGAGAAGATAGAAGTAGTGAAAGAGTTTGACTCTAGTGGATTGATTAATAAAATACGCAGTTTAAATTTAGATGATTTATCACCTAGTGAGGCTTTTGTTTTCTTGAAGGAATTAAAGGAAGAAATTTCTAATGAGTAAGTATGAATGTGTTAATGATGATTTTAAAATAATGGGATGTGTAAAAAAACTTTATGTTTATAGTGATGCATATATTTATGAAAACTTTCCAAGGAATAAGAAACATTTAAAAATATTATATTTTAATGAGTGTAAGAGTTTGTTTGATAATGTTAGTCTTGCAAATAATACAAGTGGTAATGTTAGAAAAAAGTATCAGGTTAATATTTTATGTAATATTAGTTTTTTAAATTTTCTTTTAACTTATTTTTATGATTTAGGAATTGTGGAGAAAAGAAGATTTAGTAGTGCGATTAGATTGCTTTCTGAAATACTGTTAATGGTTAAAGGATGGGAATAGTTGAAGAGAAAAGGAAATCTTTATAAAGACATTTGCAGTATTGATAATTTATATAAAGAGTATTATAAAATTAGGGTAAGATGTAGAAATAAAAGGGCTGTTGGGTTATTTGATAGGTATTATAGTTTATATATTTATAAAATATTAGAAGGTTTGTGTAAGAGAAATTATGAATTTTTAAATTATCATATATTTATAATTAGTGAGCCTAAGTATAGACTTATAATGAGTGAGTGTATAAGTGATAAAATTGTTAATCATGTGGTTAGTAGTTATATTTTGCTTCCGGCACTTGAGCATAAGCTTATTTATAGTAATGTTGCGACAAGGAAGAATATGGGTAGTGGGCTTGCTGATGATTTGATTTATAAATATTTAAATATACTAAATTTGGAAAATAAAAAAATTTATGTTTTGAAGATAGATATTAAAAAGTACTTTTATAATATTAATCACGAAATTTTATTTGAAATGATTAAGAAAGATATTAAAGATAAGGATGCTTTAAAAATTATTAAGATTATTTTAGATAGTACCGATGATGGTTATGTTAATGAAGAAATAAATAAGGTTAGAAATAATAAGATTTGCTCGATTAGGAAGTTAAATATTTCATCTGAAGAGAAGAGAAAAAAGATAGATGAGTTAAAGAAATTACCGGTGTATAAGAAAGGTAAGGGGCTTGGTATTGGAAATATGACAAGCCAGATACTTGCAATTTATTATTTGAATGGAATTGATCATTTTATTAAAGAAGATTTACGGGTTAAATATTATATAAGATATATGGATGATTTGGTGTTTTTAGATACTGATTATAAGAGGCTTAAAAAGATTTTCGACATGGTAAAAGTTAAGATTGAGAATTTGGATTTAGAGTTAAATGATAAAAGTAGAATTCTTGATTTTGATAGAGGATTTAGTTTTTTAGGTTATACTTATAAGAATTGTAATGGTTTAATTATTAGAATAAATAATTTTACTTATAGGAGAGTAAGAAGGCATTTGCGGAATCTTAAGAGGTTTGATAGAGAAATGTATGAAAGAAGTTTAATTAGTTATAAGGGGTTCTTTTCTAGAAGTAATGTATTTAAAGGGGTTCTCGGGTAGTTCTTGCATACGGCTACCCGAGTTTTTTAATTTTTAACTAGCACTTAATATTGACAAGTGCTAAAATGATAGTATAATGATTGTAAGGAAGGTGATGATATGTCTTTAGTTAAAGTTAAAGAGTATTTAAAGAGATACAATGCTGATGATAGGGTGATTGTTCTTGATGAGAGTAGTGCTTCAGTTAAAGAGGCTGCTCATGCACTTAATACCAGTGAGGGAGCGATTGCAAAGTCTATAGCAGTTATGATAAATGATAAGCCAGTGGTTATTGTTTTGCTGGTGATAGGAAGTTAGATAATCATAAGTTTAAGGAAGAGTTTCATGTTAAAGCGAGAATGATTTCTTATGAAGAGACAGAAGCACTTATTGGTCATGCTCCTGGTGGGGTTTGTCCGTTTGGACTTAATGATGAAGTGTCTGTTTATTTGGATGAGTCATTAAAGGAACATGAATATGTGTATCCGGCTTGTGGTAGTTCTAATTCAGCGATTAAATTAAGTGTAGATGAAATAGAGAAGTTTTCTAATCCAGTTAAATGGGTTGATGTAGGAAAGGTGATTGAATAATATGAAGAAGAAAGAGTTTAAGAGTTCATCAAAGAGAGTATTAGATTTGATGATTAATTCTATTTATACTAATAAAGAAATATTTTTAAGGGAATTATTAAGTAATGCGAGTGATGCGATTGATAAGCTTGTTTTTACGTCTTTAACTGATAGTAGTGTTTCAGTTAATCGTGATGATTTAAAGATTGTTATTGAAAGAGATAAGGATGCTAGGATACTTAAGATTAGTGATAATGGTATAGGTATGGATGAAGCCGAACTTGAACATAATTTAGGTACAATAGCAGAATCTGGTTCTTTGAAGTTTAAAGAGGAAAATAAGGATCAAAAAGATACTTCAATAATTGGTCAGTTTGGTGTTGGTTTTTATTCAGCGTTTATGGTTGCTAAGAAGATAGAGGTTATTAGTAAGAAGTATAATGCTGATAAGGCTTATAAGTGGACTAGTGAAGGTGCTGATGGGTATACTATCCAGTCTTGTGATAAAGAGGAAACAGGTACGTCAATAGTTCTTTATTTGAAGGATGATACTGATGATGATAATTATTCTAATTATTTAGAAGAGTATACTATTAGAAGTATTGTTAGTAAGTATAGTGATTATCTAAAATATCCAATTATGATGGAAGTGGAGAATTCTAGGTTAAAGGAAGGCTCTAAGGATGAGTATGAGACTTATAAAGAGATGGTTACGTTAAATACAATGGTTCCTTTATGGAAGAAGGATAAGAAGGATATTAGTGAGGAAGAGTATAATAATTTTTATTCTTCTAGGTTTAGTGATATGGATAAGCCTTTAAGGGTTATTCATACTAGTGCTGAAGGATTATCTAGTTATAAGGCTTTGTTGTTTATTCCTAGTCATGCTCCTTATGATTATTATTATAAAGAGTATAAGAGAGGATTAGAACTTTATACTAATGGCGTTCTTATTATGGATAAGTGTGAGGAGTTAGTTCCTGAGTATTATAGTTTTGTTAAGGGCGTTGTTGATACTGATGATTTGTCTTTAAATATTTCTAGGGAAACACTTCAGAGTGATAAGCATGTACTTGCGATAGCTAAGGGGTTAGAAACTAAGATTCATAATGAACTAAAAGATATGCTTACTAATGATTTTGAGAGTTATAAGAAATTCTTTGAAGCTTTTGGTTCTCAGATTAAGTATGGTATTTACAACATGTATGGAATGAATAAGGATAAGCTTAAGGATTTACTTGTATTTTATTCTAAAGATAAGGGTGATTTAATAACACTTGATGAGTATGTTAAAAATATGAAAGATGGTCAGGAGAATATTTATTATGCTTCTGGTGAAAGCGTTAGTAAGATAGATAGTTTACCTCAAGTAGAGCAGATTAAGAAGAAAGGCTTTGATATTTTATATTTAACTAATTATTTAGATGAGTTTGTTATAAGTGTTTTAAGGGAAGAAGATGGCAAGACATTTAAGAGTGTTAGTGATAGTTCTTTAGATTTAGATACTGAAGAGGAGAAGAAAGCTAATAAGAAGTTAAATGAAGATAATAAAGATATGCTTGCTGAGATAAAGGATGCACTTGGTGATGAAGTTACTAGTGTAAGATTTACTAATAAACTTGATAGTCATCCTGTTTGTTTAACTAGTGAAGGTGAGATCAGTGTAGAGATGCAGAAGGTTATTAATGCTATGCCAACTGATGAGAATGTTAAGGCTAAACTAGTTTTAGAAATTAATGAGAAGCATGATATTGTTAAGAAACTTGAGAAGTTATATAAAGAGGATAAGAATGAACTTAAGAAGTATGCGAAGGTTCTTTATAGTGAGGCTAGATTGATTGAAGGCTTATCTATTGATAATCCAACAGAGATTTCTAATTTAATTTGTGAGTTAATTGCAAAATAAAAAAATGCCATATGGCGTTTTTTTGTGTGAACGAATATGCTATTTATTATAAATAAAGGTCTAGTTTTTACTAGACCATTTTTGTGATTTTTAGTTATTACAGCAAGATGTATTTCTTCTTCTTTGATTGCAGTAGCAACGACCTGTGATTTTGCATGGAGTAAACTCTACTGTTACAAAGCATGACTCTTCATGTAAACATGGGCAAGTGCTTTCATTAGGTAATATTTCACAAGTACCTTCCATTGTAATTACTTCTATTTTGTTATTACATCTGTTTGTAAGTTGACAGCAGCAGTTGTTATCATTTTCGATTAATTCTGATAGTTTTCCATCTACACATGTTTCAAAAGTTAATTTGATATTTCCGCAATAGCAATCACTATCATAGATAATTGGAGTACAGAAAGGTGAGCCGTTATTACATAAAGTTAATGTGCATAAGTCATTATTTTGAATTGTTTTAATAGCATCTTGCATTTTTAGTTTAGTAAAATTTGTATTCATAATACCTCCCACTTTATCGTATGTGAGTTTTAGGTTTTATCCTAGGCCAAAAGTCTATTATTTTTTGAATTTTTGATAATATTTTTTATTAAATTGTTATCTTTTATGATATAATTTTTATTGTAAATGTGCTGAGGCACTAGATACTTAATTAGATGGAGTGGTAAATTATGTACTGTAAATATTGTGGAAGTGAAATAAAAGGACATTTTTGTTCTAATTGCGGAAGGAAGGTTCAAGAAGAAAGTAAAGAATCATCTGGATTTGGTTATGGTGTTCTTGGTTTCTTTTTTCCATTAATTGGTTTTATTTTATTTTTGGTTTATTTAAATGAAAAGAAGAAAGCTTCTAGAGCATCTTTAATAGGATGTATAACTGGAGTTTTAGTAAAAGCACTTTTATTGATGTTTGCTCTATTTGTGTTTAGTTATGGCATAGGCGGAGCAGCTGATTGTTATGAAGAATGTGGCTATAATTTTGAATATAGAAATGGTCAGTGCGTTTGTACTGATAATAATTTAGATACTTTTTAGTTCGTAAGTATTTACTTTTATAACTTTTCTATTATATAATAGTTTCTTCTTCTGAGGGTGAATATGGAAAAGTTAAATAGATGTGTTAATTTTATATTTAGTAATTTTAAAGATTCTAATTTTAATATTTTGAAGTCTTTGTTTAGAGGAGATTTGCTTAGGTATTATAATTATGATGATGAAGAAATTTGTGCAGGTTATTTGATTGATTTAGTTAAGAATAACCTTTTTAGTGTGGATGAATTATCAAGAATATTTGGTGGGAGAATGACAAGTGTTTTGCTTGCATGTAATATTGATTATAGTGCTAATGATAGAACATTAGAAAAATATTTTGATGGACTTAATGAGAATATGAAAGCATTTATTTGTGCTGATTTACTTGCTGGTTATATTTTTGAAGATATTTCATTAGAGGAATATAAAAGAGTTCTTGGACTTGTTTCTTTTGAGAGAATAAGTGAACTTTTTAATGTGTGTGTAAATGAGGTATTCGGGGTAAATAATTTAAAAAGAGGAATAAATTTAGATTATGTGAAGAAGATATTTAATACTCGAATGCCTTATGTAGTGATGATTAGCGAGGAAGCAGGACGTTTAAATTATGAAGGAATACTTGATGAATTTTTTGATAGTTCATTTAATTTAAGGATTGGAGGAAGTCTTGGCCTTTCAACGAGGATTAGAGATAGTCTTATTAAACTTACTTTAGATGGGACTGAGTTATACCAAATAATTAATGATAATAAGGTGTTTTTAATTGATGATAGTATTTATGATAGATTTATATGGTTTAAGTTATTGGTTAATAATGAAGAATTAACTATTGTAGATATTAACAATTTTATTAAAAACAGTTTGAGAGTTATGAGGGATTCTATAATTATTACGGGAATATCTTTGTTTGATAATGAGGAAGTATATGTAGATGATATTCCGGAGGAGATAAAAAATATTTTTATTTCAGATAAGACTAGTGAGATGACGATGAGTGTTGTAAATACATTTTTACCTATTATGAGTAAACAGTATTTGCTTAATTTAAAAAATAAACTTAGTAGATAGAAAAAAATCTTAGTTATGCACTAAGGTTTTTATTTGTTTGTATTTTCGTAATAGTTTCTTTCTTGAAGTTCACTTAATATGTTGTCAAGTTCTTCATCAAGTGTTTCTTCATAAACTTCTTCTGCATCACAGATTATGCTGGATAGGCTTGTGTAGTTTTCTGGAATGATGTCAAATCTTTTTAAAACTTCTATTTGATAGTTTGTGAGCATTAGTTTATCATTTACTTTGGTTAATTTGTTTTTGTTAAAGTCAATGGAGTTAAGAAGTTCTTTGATGTTGTATTCTTTATTCATTTAGATCTGCCATTTCATAGATGCTGCCATTGATATTCAAGATAAATGTGCGGTTGTTAAATTTACCGGTTAGAATGTTCCCGTCTTCAGTAGTGAATGTGTATGAGTTTGAACCAATGTCATATGCAGATGAACCACTAATTTCAGTTTTATCGCAAGCTCCATTATAAGATACAAAGTGGAATGTATTATCTTTTAGGTTAATTTCAATTCTAGGCTTACCTAGAGAGCAACTTGTTGTTTCACTTTCATAGATTCTTAAGTTTGGATCTGTATTTTTTTCATTTGCTTTAGTTGTTGTAGTTATTTGGTCGATTGGGATTATTGGATTTTCATTTTTGATCTCGAATGGGTTGGGTAAGACGCCTTTATCCATTAGAAAATAAACACCAAAGATAATGATAATTAAAATTAGTAAAGATGATAAAAAGTTGATTATTTTATTTGCTTTTTTTTCTGGGTTAGGATCTGGTAATTTGACTCCGTCTTCCTTTACTACTCTTTTTTTTAATTTTTCTTCTTCGTTCATATTAGCCTCCATTTATTTTAATTATTATATCATGTTTGACGTAGTAACTTCAATGTTTCTTGTTAAAAATACGAGATTATGCTAAAATGTTTATTGTAAAGAAGGTGATTTCATGAAGGCTGTTTCAGTTTTTTTGGAAGAGTTACAAAAGAGAATAGATAGTACTGCTTTACAAACAATTGATTTTGAGAATAAGAAGAATACTCTTTTAGAGATAGATAATATAATTTTGAAGTATGGACTTAATAGGAGAAATATAAGTGCTGATGATTTACTTAAGGTTGCTTCAGCAAAAATAGATGATCTTTATTTAATTATTGATTTTATATATGGAGATAATACGGATGAAATAAAGGATATAGCAACACGTAATATTCATAATATTAAAGATAATGGTAATCATGGCTCTTATGTTTACTTAGAACAGATTGCTGGAAGAATTACTCAAGATTTAAGTAGTTGTTTAAAAAGGGATAAAGAATATATTGATAGTCAGAAGGAAATGATTGAACTTCCAAAGAGAGTTTTAGAGTTATTTGATAATGGTAGTTTGAAGAGGCCTATTTATGATTATAGTGATATTGATAAGCTTTCTTTAGGGCTTTCTAGTAAGGAAAGAGGAGAACTTAAAGAAGAGTTATATATTGAGAGTTTTAATTTGGTTGCACATCAAATGAGTAAAGAAGATAAACTTTTTATAGATAAGTATACTTCAGTTATTAAGAACAAAAAAGAAAAGTATAAAGAAGTTTATGATGCATTAGGTGATGTGAATATAGATGTTTCTTTGGTAAGTGAAAAAGCCAAGGATGCTTCTTTGGACGGCAAGTTTGATTATAATGATGTTAGGCAGGCTTTGTTTGTAAAAGTACTGGAAAAGGATTTGATTAGATATCAAGAATTACTACTTAGTTTAGGGGTTCGTGATGGCGTTTATGATAATTTACTTAATTTAAAAAGTGAGATGGAAGAAGTTTTAGTTCTTTCTAGAAAAAAGGAAGTAGTTACTGATATTAAAGTGGAGGAAGTTAGTGATAAGTCTAAAGAGTTTGATGAGGTAATAAATAAAGCTAAGGAGATTATTGCTAGTGAGAAGGAACTTATTGATGGTGTTAAGCCTGAGGAGTTACAGAAGTTTTTAATTGATAGTGTTACTTCTGATGATAAGGATAATAAGTATAAGATTGTTTCTATATTGATGGAATTATCGAGAGAGGTTAATGGGGATCTTGATAAGGTTAAGTTATTTGACGGTCATCCTGATGATGGTGTGCTTTCTTCTTTTATAAACAATATTAATAAGTATATTGAGACGTATGAAGTTTTAAAGAGTGATAAGAAAGAGGAAGATAAAGAAGAACATATTATTTATTTAGATAGTATAGTTGATGAAGTTAATGCTTTGGATAAAAAAGAGTTAAGTGCTTTTAAAAGAATTTATGAAAAACTTATTTTGGGAGATTTTAGTGAGGTTAAAAGATTAGAAAATACTTCTTATAATATTTATAGTTCTAGTTATAAGGATATAAATGTTTCTTTTATGAGATTACCAGATGAGTATTTGATGATATTACACGTTTATAAGAACGAAGATAAATTTTGTGATGCAGATGAGGCATTTATTAAAGATGTTCTTTTAGATAAGGAAAAGATTTTTGATAGTCAAGGTAAGTTAAGAGGTAATTTAAAGATAGCGATTAATAGGAGTGCATAATGGAAGGAAAAGAAATTTTATTACAAATTTTAAATGGTAGTGCGGTAACTTCTTCATTAGCACTTGCTGAGAGTTTGAAGGAAGAAATTAGTGAAGGTGAGAAGTTACTTACTATTTTTGATAACAATGAGTATTCGGAGTTTACTAATAAGATATGTAGTTTAGAACGTTTATTTAATCTTTGTTTAAGTTATGTTGAAGATGATAATGATAGTGTTCTTTTAAGAAGAAAAGTGCTTGCAATTAAGACTTCTTCTTTAACTATTAGTGATTTTGTGTTTAGTAAAGCGGAAGTTGATGAGTTATCTAAAATAGCGGTAATCCTTAAAAGGGTGATAAGTGATCTTAAGGATAAAGTTGTGCTTATAACAAATTCTAGTATTACTAGTGAAGATGTTATGAGAATAAAGGAAAGATTATTACGTGAAGAGATATTTACACCTGATGATATATTACTTACTGAAAGAATTGTTAAATGTGCTAATCCAAGTAATGGAGATATTAACTGGGATAAGGTTATTACTTATTTAAATGAGTATAATGGTGGAAAACTAAAGAAACTTGGTGAAGACAAGCTACGTGGTAGACTTTTAGAAAGAGCAAACTTTAAGAATCCAGATGAAGATATTTTTAAGCATCATGATATGATGAAAAGTACATTTAAGCCAGTTTGTAAGATAGAGGAGCATGAGGTAAGACAGAGTGTTAAGGAAGTTATTGCATCTATTGGTTTTGATTTTGATAAGTTTGATAAGATTAGTGCAGATAAACTGTTAAAGTGTGATTTAGATGGTTTGAGTAAAAGGGCTAAGTATCTTTATGATAATGGGTATATAAATATTATTGGTAGTAATAATTATTTAGGCGTCTGTGAGGTATTAAGTGGAACTAACTTAGATGAGTTTAAAGAGATTATTAAAGTACTTAGGGATTATTATAAGTTTACTGAAGAGGATGTTAGGAGCTTACTTAAGAGAGGTACGGTTATATTTACTAAGGATGGTTTTGATAATTTTAAGCATAATATGGATATTTTAAGAGAATATAATGTATCAAATAGTGTAGTTGTTACTAGGGGTATTTTGTTTTTAATTAATGATTATATGAAGAATAAGAGGCTTATAGCTAAATTACCAGATGGTGTTAGTGTAACTGATTTTCTTAGTGAGAATATAGGGGTGCTTTATGATAGTGAGAGAGTACTTAATAATTTAGATAGTTTTTCTTTATATGGTTTTAGTTTAAGTGAAGATAAAGGGGCTTATAGCGTTCTTACAACATTTGATTTAGCAGGAGTATTGGATCAGTTTATTGAGCTCGGCATTAGTGAACATGTTCATAGTGGTAATAAGGAGTTAAAGGGTATTAAGGATTTAATGGTTAGAAGAATCTTTTATGCTTTTAAAAATGGACTTCCTGTTTGGGAAAGTAAGGATAGTTATAGTTTAATTAATGGGACACCTTGTTTAAAAGAGGATGAGATTATTCCACTTATAAGTGATTATCCAATATTAATGTATTTAGAAGAGGGACATAGGTTAGCAATATATTCTGATACAACATATGCACAAATTAAGAGAAAGACAGAATTTGTATTTGATAGAATTGTAATTTCGAGACTTAAAACTTATAGAGTATTTGATAGTTTAGTAAGAGCGGGGGTAAAGCCAGAGGAAGCTATTGTAAAAGCACTTACATTTAATTTACCTCTTGAAGAGAGTGAAGAGAAGAGTATTTTAAGGATGCTTCATTTAGGTAATGAGGTGAAGAAGTTATGATAGATTTTTTAAATAAGTATGGTTTAAGTAAAGAAGATATTTTGGAGATTAAAGGACACTTTGATGAGAAGTTTATTTATAATTTGGGTGTTATGAAAAATAATGTGATTGAGGTCCTTGATTATTTACAAAGTATTGGAGTTACTAATTTTAAAAATCTTATTTTATATAGGTGTGATTTGTGCTTTATGGATGTGGATTATTTAAAGGAACAAATAAGCAAATATGATGAAAAACTAATTGTATATATTATGAATAATGATATTTGTGATTTACTAGATTTTGATATCTAGTATTTTTTTTGTCATTTGATATATAATAAATTAATGGGAAAATAAAAAAAGTTAGCACTAACTATTGACAAGTGCTAAAATAGTGGTATAATTATAATTGTGAAAGGAAGATGAGATTTATGAATTTAATCCCAAGAAATTTTTTATTTGATGATGATTTGGAGGATTTCTTTGTAACCAAACCTAGTAAAAGAGGTGAAATGAAATGTGATATTTATGAAAAAGATAATAAATATTATATTGAATTAGATGCTCCAGGTTTTGATAAGAAAGATATCAATATTGAAGTAAAAGATGGATACCTTACAGTAAAAGCTCACAAAAAAGAAGAGAGCAAAGATGAAAAGAAAAATTATATTAGAAAAGAAAGATATTATGGAGAGTATTCTAGATCATTTGCTTTAGGTGATGTTGATGTTGATAATATTGATGCTAAATTTGAGAACGGTATTTTAAATATTACAGTTCCAAAGAAAGAAATCCAAGAAAATAAAAAATATATTGAAGTCAAATAGGACTAGCGATAAGCTGGTTCTTTTCTTTTGAAATAATACTTTTTTTAATTTTGAACATAATAAAGTAAAGTAAATGTTAAGTTAGTTTAAAAATTATATAATAGAATAATTTTAATAAAATATTAACTTGACACGGGGGGGGGTTGTTATATA
>ERZ857629.910-NODE-910-length-36618-cov-16.993737_pt1 | contig 36618 bp, 38 predicted proteins | sample MGYA00519700_ERZ857629 | MGnify/ENA primary metagenome ERZ857629 (study PRJEB31778, sample SAMEA3449351) | human gut metagenome | biome: human gut; feature: human-associated habitat; material: faeces | place: United Kingdom | collected 2010/2012 ... | reverse complement strand
ACTAAAGTAGCTTTCAATTCTTTTTCTACCATTTTTAAACGCTCCTTTCTATAATGAGCATAACACCATATTTTTCTATCTCGACCTTTTACAAAAAAAATTAGGCATTTAGCCTAATTAAATTTACAAACTTTGTATTTAGTATTATCAAATACAACATAAATAAAATCTAATAATGAATTTTTAAATTTATAATTTATGTCTTTAACTCTTAAACCAGTAAAATTAGAAAGTTCTTTAATATTATCTAAATAAACAATTATATTATCATTTAAATCATATAATACATAAAAACCCAAAATAATCCTTTCTGATTAATTTATATGAGTTCAAATCTCTCCTACTCCGCCATAAAAAAATTAACTCTTTACTCAGTAAAGAGTTTTCTTTTACAAAAAGTATTATTTATTTGAAAAAAAATTACATATATTTAAATATAGATATTTTCATAATTTTATAGTATAATCATCTTAGGTGAATTATGATAACAATAAAGAATAATAAATTAATAAATTACGGTAACCGTGGTATGACTCTTGAAGAAGATATCAATCTTACAAATAATTACTATAAAGAAAAAGATATCGCTTTAATTTATAAAAAACCCATTCCCATTAAAGTATTAAAAATAAATGAAACTAAAACAAGAATAAAAGATGGTTTTTATGAACAAAAATCTACTCTAGATTACAGTGGTATATATAAAGAAAAATATCTTGAATTTGATGCAAAAGAAACAAATAGTAAAACATCATTTTCAATATTAAATATCCATCCACATCAAATTGAACACATAAAAAACATCATTCACTTCAAAGGAATAAGTTTTTTAATAATAAGATTTAATCTTTTAAACGAAACATATCTTCTCGAAGGGCATAAACTACTAGCCTTTTTAGAAGAAAACGAAAGGAAATCAATTCCGCTTAGTTACTTTCAAGAGAATTGTCCCAAAATAGCTTTAAAATATGCACCACGTCTAGATTACTTAAAAGTAATTGATATTTTATAAATAATATATTATAATATAATTAATAAAAAGTAAGGAAGTTGAGAAAAGTGAGAAAAGTCAAAAAGAAAAACATCATTGAAAAACTAAAAGAAAGCATCCAAGAAAAAAAAGAAAAAAAATTAAAAGAAAAAGAACGACGTTCAGGTAACAGAGTAAATAAACAAGAAAAAAACTCTAAACTCAAAATAAAAAAAGAAGAACAAAAAAGTAAAGGAAATATTACAATTAAAAATAAAAAACAAGAAAAAGTAAAAAAAGAAAAGAAAAAAAGAAGTCTTTGGAAAAAAATTCTAACCCTTGTCTTAATAATAGGAATAATTGGAGTATTATCAATTGCTGCTTTCTTCGCATATGTTGTAATAACCTCCCCTAAGTTTAGTGAAAGTGCCTTTGCCGTTAACGATCAAACCATCGTATACGATATAAATGGTAACATTATTGCTAAACTAGGAGCTCAAAAAAGAGAAAGTGTTACATACGATGAATTACCTCAAGTCCTAATTGATGCCATCGTTGCTACTGAAGATTCACGTTTTTTCCAGCATAACGGCGTTGATTTACCAAGATTCATCAAAGCCACTGCTCTAAATTTAATTGGTCAAGATGATGCTGGTGGTGCTTCTACTATTACAATGCAAGCCGTAAAAAATAATTTAACCCAAAAAGGTGAATTAGAAAAAAGCAAAATCGAAAAAATAATTCGTAAATTTCAAGACGTATATCTAGCAGTATTTAAAGTAGAAAAAGAATACTCAAAAGAAGAAATAATTGAATTATATGTTAACAACTATAACTTAGGGTCCAATGTTTATGGAGTTGGTGAAGCTTCAAAATACTATTTTGGAAAATCGGTTTCCGAATTAACTTTACCAGAAGCCTCTATGATAGCTGGATTATTCCAAGCTCCAGGAAGACATAACCCATATAAAAATATTGAAAGTGCCACTAAAAGAAGAAACACCGTTCTCTACCTAATGCAATATCACGGTTATATCACCGAAGAAGAAGCAGAATTAGCTAAAAAAGTATCTATTGAAAGCCTTCTAGTAGGTGTTAAAGGTGAAACCGAATATCAAGGATATATCGATACCGTTGTTGAAGAAGTTCAAAAGAAAACTGGCGATAATCCTTATAGCGTACCAATGAAAATATATACTACTATGGAAAAAGGAATCCAAGATGGTATTAATAAAGTAATGACCAGTGATGCTTGGTATTGGCGTGATAATCAAGTCCAAGCCGGAGTAGCCGTAGTCAACGTTGAAACCGGAGCAATTGCCGCTGTTGGTACTGGAAGAAATAAAACCGGAAAACTACAATTTAACTTTGCTACCCAAGCATATAGACAACCAGGATCAACTGCTAAACCAATATTTGCTTATGGCCCTGGAATTGAATATAACAACTTCTCTACTTACACACTATTTAATGATGAACCTTGGACCTATACCAACGGTCCATCAATCAATAACTGGGATGGTAAATTTTTAGGACTAATTACTACCAGATATGCTCTTCAAGTATCTAGAAACATTCCTGCCGTAAAAGCCTTTCAACAAATAGGTACTAAAAACGTTCAAAAATTTGCATACAGTCTAGGACTTGACGTTTCCTTAAATTCATCTTCAGAAAACTATCGCATTGTTAACAAAAATACTGGAGTTGATAATACAGTAAACGAAGCTTACGCTATCGGTGGTGTAGCTGAAGGATTTACCCCATTAGCAATGGCTTCTGCATATTCAGCTTTTGCAAGTGGTGGCTACTATACTGAACCACACTGCGTTACTAAAATTGAATATCGCCAAACAGGTGAAGTAAAAGAATATAAAACTACTAAAACACGTGTAATGAAAGATTCTACTGCATATTTAATTAATAATATTCTTGAATCTGCAGTTAACTATGGCTTTAATGGCGGAGCCAACGTTGCCGGTTCACACGTTGCTGCCAAAACTGGTACTTCTAACTTTGATGAAGCAACAATGAAAAGCAAAAACTTGCCATATAATGCTGTAAACGACTTATGGACTGTCGCTTATACCTCAAAATATTCCGTTGCCGTTTGGTATGGTTACAAAGAAGTTACTTCAACCACATATAATATTAATGGTACCGGTCATAAAGAAGGTGTAACCCGTGCTGTAATGCAATATATTCCAAAAGATACCAAAGGATGGACCGCACCAAGTTCAGTTGCCTGCCTAAACGTTGAAAAAGAAACATCTCCAACTAAATTACCAAGTGAATACACTCCAAGTAATATGGTAACAAATGAATGCTTTGTAAAAGGTACACAACCAACAGAAATATCTAATCGTTACGCCAAACTAAATGATGTTACTAATCTAGAAATCAAAAAGAATACTAATACCTCCGCTACTATATCATGGCAATACACTAACCCTGATGTAATAACCGAAGAATATTTAAAGAACTACTTTAATCAAAGTGTCTATGGTAACGAAAAAGAAAAATATTACAACGCCAGAATAGAATATAATAAAAACACTCTAGGAGATATTGGTTTTGGAATATATAAAGTAGAAAACGATGGTACCACTACCCTAATCGCTTTTACCAAAGAATTAACTTATACTTATACCGGATATGGCAATACTGAATTAATAGTTAAAGCCGAATATGAAAAATTTAAATCAAATGCTAGTACCGGAACCAAAGCTACTATCAAATTTGAAGAAATAACACCAAGTAAATTAATTGCTACATTAGCAGGAAAAGGAAACACCATTACTAAAATTGGCACATACACTGAAGAAGGATTAAAAGCTATATACTATGGTACACTAAATGTAACAGAAACTGCCACTGTTAAGTATCAAATAACTGTTAATAATGAACTACGTGAGTATAATGATAAGGTTACTCTTCAAACTTATATTAATACTTTACCAGCTAACACATATAAAATAACCTACATTATCAATTACCTAGATCAAGAAGAAACAAAAACAAGAAATTTAACTTTAAAAGAATCATAAAAGAAGTCAATCGACTTCTTTTAGTTTATCCAAAACAAATTCCCTATTTTTTATTAGCATCTCATTATTCTTATCCTTAAGAATAGCCCTATCTATATAATATAAAGACTCTTCATATAAACCAATGTAATAGTAGCAAACACTAAGTAAATTATCAATCGTATAATCCCAACTAAATTCTTCATTAATATATGTTTTTTGATGGACCTTAATCATTAATGCCTTTATCAAATAATTAATTACTTCCAAATAATTCTGAAAACTATATTCAAAAATTCCTATTTCTACATATCCATCTCTTAAATATGGTGCCTCGTCTATAGCTTTTAAATACCACAAACGCGCCTCATCCACTCTTCCAAGGTTATTATAACACCTTGCAATATATCTCATCGAAGCTGCCCTTTCATCTTTCCAAGTAGCCCTATCCATTTTAAGATAATCCATTAAAGTCTGAATACCTTTCTCCCACATTCCATAATACATATATTCCCTTCCAAGATAATGTCTATTGCGATCATCATCAGCATCTTCCTTAACAGACAATTCTAATAAAGATAAATAATTACTTCTAGACTTTTTTTCATCTGGATAATGATCTAAAATAACATCCTCCGCAACCACTACCTTCTCATTACTTAAAGAGGTCTCCAAAACCTCATGTACCGGATGTACCCATTTATAATTATGCCTGCTATGAATTTTCTCATAGTAAAAAGAAATTACCGGCTTTGAATCAACAATTTTCCAATTATAAGTATGTTTAAGTCTATTCGTATCCTTTTTCCACACCATTTCCATCTTTTCTCTCCACCCAGGTCTATATATCTCATCCAAATCAACACAAACACATATATCAGCATCTCCCGGTACCATTTCCAACGACTTATTTCTTGCCACATCAAATCTAAAAGGATTAATCACTACCTCTTTAACAAAAACTCCATATTCACGTAATTTATTAACACTATTATCACTCGATCCCGTATCCAATACATAAATCTCATCCGCCTCCGATACGCTCCTATACCATCTATCAATATTTTTCTCCTCATTCTTGCAAATCGCATAAACGCATACCTTATATTTATATTTCATAAGAATCACCCTTAAATTATATGCTTAACTACCACAATTTACCATAATTCTCTTATAATTTTAACTTAATTAAATACTATACTTATATCATCAAGGAGGTGATATATGATTATAGAATAATTAAACAAACTGTGATATAATTTAAGTGGAGGTTGATTCTTATGAAATATACCATCGTTTTAGTCGAAGATGAAATTGATTTAAACAACTTAATTAAAACTTATCTTGAAAAAGCTGGATACAACGTTATTTCATATTATAATGGAAAAGATGCCTTAGAAAATATTAACATAAAATCGCACCTATGGATATTAGATATTATGTTACCAGATGAAATAAATGGCTATGACATTATTAAAAAAATCCGTGAAACCAACGAAATGATGCCAGTAATCTTTACCTCAGCAAGAGATAAAGATCTAGATAAAATAATTGGTCTAGAACTAGGAAGTGATGATTATATTACAAAACCATATTCTCCTAAAGAACTTGTTCTAAGAGTTAATAATATTATCAAAAGAGTTTACTCAAATGACTTATCCAAGATAAAATATAATGATTATACTATTGACATTGAAAAAAGAACAGTTTCTATAAATGATAAAGAACTAAATTTAACTACACTAGAATTTGATTTACTAAAAATGTTTATTACCAATAAAAACAAATCATTTTCAAGGGATGATATCTTAAATATCATTTGGGGAGAAAATTATTTTGGCACAGACCGTGTTGTAGATGATCTAATAAGAAGATTAAGAAGGAAAATGCCTGACTTAAATATTAACACAATGTACGGCTATGGATATCGCCTTACATGAAAAAAATATCGCTAACTAATCAATTAATATATATATGCATATTAATAATAGGAATAATCTCTATAGCCCTAGGTATCATTTTACCTAAAGAACTATTACCAATATATGAAGAAAATATATATAATAAATTAAAACAGCCGTTATTCTTTATTACTAACGAAAAAGACATAAATTTTAATAATGACAAAGAAGATACTGATATTGCCTATATCTATAAAATAAATAATACTATTTATTCATCTTACAATATTGAAGATGTAATACCTTCTTTTGATAGTTCAATTTTAAATTACACAAAAAATAGTTACGGTAAATTTATATATAACAATAAATTATATTATTATTATCATACCTATAAATCAAAAAATGAAACTATCATTTCACTTACAAATGATAAATACATAAGTACAATGAAAAAAGATATTTTACTTACAATACTAATAGTTACTGGATTATCGTTTACATTTTGCTCCCTGATCCTAATTGTATGGTCCAATAATCTAGTAAGTAATATTATAATTCTTAAAAGAAAAATCAAAAATATTGACAACGACAAATTTAACCTCAAACTAAATCATCCTTTCATTGATGAAATATACTCCTTAAATGAATCAATCGAAAGTATGAAGATCTATTTAAAAAACAATGAAGTTTATAAAAATCAAATGATTCAAAATGTATCTCATGATTTTAAAACTCCTATAACAGTAATTAAATCGTACATCGAAGCCGCTGAAGACGGCATTGAAACCAAAGAAAAAAGTTTAGAAATTATCAAAGAGCAAGTTGACAAGTTAGAAAACAAAGTACACTCCTTATTATATTTAAATAAACTAAACTACATAACCGATAAAGTAGAAAATTTAAAAGCTAAAACTGACGTTGCTATTGTTATTAACAGCTCCGTTAACAAATTCAAATTAATTAGACCAGATATCAATTACAAACTAGACATTAGTAATAACCAAATATATCAAGGCACCTATGATATGTGGGAAGCAATTATTGACAATCTATTAAATAACTTTATGCGTTATGCAAAAAAAGAAATTAAGATTACTGCTAAAAATCAAAAAATCATTTTATACAATGATGGAGAAAACATTGATGAATCAATATTAAACAATATTTTCACTCCATATGAAAAAGGTTTAAATGGTATGTTTGGTTTAGGATTATCCATTGTAAAGAAAACACTAAGATTACTAAACTATGATATTACTGTAACTAACATTAAAAACGGTGTAAAATTTATAATTAAATAAAATGAAAAAGAGTTTACTTACTCTTTTTCATTTCCCCAAGAATCAGTACCCTTATCCGTTGATCCAAGTCCAAAATATCCTTTAAATGTCTTATATAATCCTTCTGCACCTACTAAAGTAAATAAACCAATCCATACTGCATATAATAAATTAACTGAATAAAAGGATATTGCAAAACAAAAACCAATAATAAAAGATAAAAACAATGATAATATACTATTAAATATTCTTGATAAATTAAACATCTCTTTAATTTTCTGAATTGTCTGCGAAGATATAATACTAGCAAGAATTGATATATAAATTAAATCTAATAATAATTCTTTATTCACAATTATCTTTTACATAACTATCAATATCTTGTATTTTATGCTCTACTAAAGCCATTCTTTCCAACAATTCACTAAGTTTATTTACTTTATTTTCTAAAAGTTCAATACGATAACTTAACATCTTAGAAGCAGAAAACGTTCCCATTAAAGAACCAAAAATAGTTCCTACTAAGGCTAAAAGTGCAACTACCACACCACTATTCATTACATACCCCTCCTATATTATTATAGTATCTCCTTCTTTTTTAGTGTAATTATTTGACACACTTTTCACTTTATGATATAATTTTATTGCTATGGGGCTGTCTTGGCTTCGACAGGAATATAAGTCCTTATTTTGCAGGTCGGATACCTACGTTACAGGTAAATAAAAATAACTGGAAACAGAAACAATTTAGCTGTTGCATACGCTTAATTTAAGCAGCACAGGCTTCTCTATTTCTTTGCTTACGAGAAATAACAGAAGCTTATAAAGTAAGCTATAATATAGCCCATTTCTATAAGTTATATCGAACATAATAGAATCGAAAATACTAAGTTTTGTTAATTTATATAGTATTTTCTAAATCCTAAAATTAACTAAACCTGTAGATAAATACTGATAAGTATTTTTGGACAGGGGTTCGATTCCCCTCGGCTCCACCAGATTGATAGGAAACTCGAACTTTTCGAGTTTAAGTAATAAATGCTAACTAGAAATAGTTAGTTTTTTTGTTATTTAAGAAAGGATAAGTGATGAGTTATGACAATAGAAACTAAAGAACTTATAATAAGTGAAGAATTAAAAAGAAAGGTTGAAATGATTTGCAGGTTTGCTTATGTGGACTACTCTATTACAAATGGAAATATTAGAAGTATTAAGAATACTAATATTGCTTATGTAAAACCTCATATAGTAAGAATAAATAATATTAACTATCTATTATTTGATAACTCCAATTATATTTTTATAAATGGCTATGATAAAAAAACAGAATTTAAAGATTTTGAAAATTATATAAAATCACACTAATATATAATATTTTTAAATTTAGACTTTACTTTTTGCTTTTGAAGTGCCAAACATATGAAAGGAAGTGTTAAAAATATGGATGAAAAAAGAAAAATTGCAGGTATTTATAAAAGAGTATCTACATTAGACCAAAAACGAGAAGGATTTAGTTTACCAGAACAAGAAGAAAAATTAAGAGAATTTTGTAAGTTTAAAGGTTATGATATTTACAAAGTATATGAGGATGCAGGAATAAGTGCTAAAAATGATAAAAGACCAGCATATCAAGAAATGATACAAGATGTTAAAGATAAAAAGATTAATGTTATAGTTGCTTATAAATTAGATAGACTGACAAGAAGTGTTTATGATATTGAAAAGTTAATGAAGTTTGTTAATGATAATGATTGTGATATTGATTGTATGGCAGATGAATCTAATACTACTACTTCAAATGGTAGAATGGTTATGAGAATAATGACTAGTGTTAGTCAAAATGAAATAGAAAAATGTAGTGAAAGAACAAAGTTTGGAATGGTTGGAGCTATTAAATCAGGTCATATTCCAAATCGTAGTCCACTAGGTTTTACAAGAGATAATAAAAAGTTAGTACCAAATCCTCTTACAAAAGATATTATTGTTAGAGTATTTGATTTATATTTAGAGGGAAAAAGTCATCAAACTATTGCAAATATATTTAATAAAGAACAAGTATTAAATAAAACAAATTGGTACGACTCTACTATTCAAAAAATATTATCTAATGAACTGTATAAAGGAGATTTTGTAAATGGTAAAAGAACTAAACATCCTATATATTATGAAAATGTAGTTGAGCCAATAGTATCAAAACAAAAATGGGATAATTGCCAAAGTCAAAAGTTAAGAAATGCTAGACATTATGAAAGAACCGGAACTTATCTATTTACTAATAAACTTAAATGTTTTAAATGTGGTAGATTTCTAGGTGGAAGTGCTACTACTAAAAAGAATGGCAAAAAATACTATTATTATAAATGTGAGCATTGTAAATCTTCTTTTAAAGAAGCAGACATAGAACAACAGTTATTAGCAATATTTATAGAGCTTATTAAAACAGATGAACTTATAAATAATTATTACACACCATTTATTAAATCTAAATTTGATAATAAAGAGATAAATTATAATAAACAAATTAAAGATTTTGATAAACAATTGGATAGAATTAAAACAGCATATATTAAAGGTATTATGAAATTAGAAGACTTTGATAAAGAAATTAAACATATAGAATATCAAAAAAATAATTTAGAAAATAAATTAAAAGAACAAAAGCAATATGAAAATTTGAATTTTACAATAGATGATTTGCTTATATTACAAGATAAACAAAATATGGATATATTTGTTAAACCAGAAATATTCTTTTCTAATATCTATGGATGGTTAAATTTACTAAAAGAAGAAAAACAAAGAATAATAGCTACATATATTGATAATTTAGTTGTAGAAAAGAAAGATGATAAAACTATAATTAAGGAAACTAACTTTAGAAGTAGTTTTATAATAGATTTAATTAACTATAACAAAGAATATGGATTGCCTTTAAATATTAATTTATTTCAAGATGAATATGGATTACCACTAGCAACAAATAGAGAAATAAAGACTTCTATTGATGCCCAAAAATATTTTAACAAATTAGTAGAAGTATTAGGTAATGATTATAAATTAAACTATTATCTAACTGAACCAGATCAAGATTTTAGAAACATAGTATTTAAGTCTAATATTGATATAGAAAAAATAATTAGAATAATATTAATCAATGATAATAAAAAATATAAAAACAATAAATTAAAAATTGGAATTATAACTCTTGACTTAAGTGATATAAAAGCAGAAAATGGAAAACAGCTTTTTAAAGATTTTTTTAAGAAATTTAAAGAAATATATGATAGTGTTTAATAAAAATAAAACATCCATATTTACACCATAAAAAATATAGAATGTCCATAATATGGATGTTAATAAAATTATTATAATTCCCTATAAAATAAGGAAAAATTTAACATATATGGAGTAATTGCTCCATATTTTTTAGTGTATTTTGCAAGTGCAAAATAAGAAATGCTAGCATCATAAAACCATATAATATAAGTATTTATATATGGTAATGCTATCATTCCTCTTATCCTGCTTTTTAATTAACTATAAAAATACGATATAAAAATGAACAATTGTCATTTAATATATTAAAAAAACATTATTTTTTATCTGCTTCTACCTTTTTTCTCTTCAGATTGTTGTGCAAAGTCTTTATATGATGTATTAATTTTCATGCTATCCCAATATATTTTATTTGCAATTTTTACTGCTTCTATAGTTCCATATTCTTTACCATCATCGCCTATATATATCGGTGCTGGTTCACGGTAAATTCTAAAATTATTATTTTCTACTAATCCTTTGCCATAACTAGTTCTGTCATCTATAATGTTAATCTTATTAATTATAAAATCTTCTTTTGCCATAAAAATTCCTCCTAAACACTTATAGTATATCATATTTAAACTATTTTTGCAAGTCATTTACAAATGTACATTTGCAAATACACATCCTTGAAAAATATTAAATTTCATAATATAAAATTATATGTTTTTTTATTTCAAAATGTAAATAGTATGATATAATTTAACTAGTTAGCAGTTATTACTACCTATAAATTTATGTCTAGTGGTTGTTATACTTCCACCAAAAGGGCACCAATAACGAATCTGTTTGAACTACAGATACAAAAATCAATCGGTAAAATGGTTGATTTTTTTCTTTTGCGAAAAAATTATCCTGAAAGAAAGGATGGTGTCTATAATGAAGATAATTAATAAAGGCTCAATTACACAAATTCAAAGAATTTTGGCATAATATTATGGTACATTTTCACAAAAGAATTTGTTATGATAAGGATAACAATTACAAAATTGTAAGCGATGATTTATATAAAAATGACATATTTAATGACAACGATAATGAAATTGCCAATAATATTTATAGAAAAGTAACTATACCAGATGAAAACAAGCAAATCAATAATAAAAAGAAAAACAATGATATAAGATTTTAAAAAAGGGAAAAAAGTTATGAATAATGAATTACCAAAAACAAAAATTGATGAAAAAACAGAAATTGAATATCATTTAAAAGATGATTATTATATACTAAACCTAGTGCCTAAACAAAAAAATTACTTTAAATAAATATGGAAGAATGAGATTAAAGTATTTGAAAGAGTATAAAAAAGCTGAATATACTATAATGCTTATGGACGGAACATTAAATACACATTTGAAAAAATTACAAGAAACAGCATATACTAGAGTTTAACATGTTATCAGTCAATTAAAAGCAAAAAGCGATTGAAAAATACAGATATAATTTATTGGGTTGGTATAATGAATGTTATTAAAATACAAGCAGAAGAAATTGTTTTTAGCGAATTGATTTATGTGTAAAAGTTGTCAAAAGCGAATAAAGGTAAAATCTTCATTCGCTTTGAGTTTGTAATTTATATCTTAATTTTTTAACATGCCCCACGATCATTTGCTAGATCTTGTGATGCAACAATTCTTTTATGAATACTTCCATCTGGTGATATATATATACTATCAAAACACATTGGTTCATAATTTAGTGATTGAAATTTTGACTGTTTAATTGGAGTTTTTAAATTGCATGTTAGGTTTAAAATAGTTTTTATTCCAAATTTTTCTTTTAGTGATAGAGGTTCTAAATAGCATCCACTTTGTAAAGTATCATTTTGGTGGATATCATTACAATAAGGTTTTAGTAATTCTTGTAAATCTATAAAATTAGGATCATTAGGATCATCAGTTGACATCTCTGAAAACTTTATTGAAGTAAATCCTAATTTTTTCATTTCTAAAGCAAACTCTTCCATTTTATCAAATGAGTCAATTCCTTTTTTATTAACAACACAATTAACTCTTAATTTGAGTTTGGGATTTAACTTATGAAATTCTTCTATCTTATTTAGTTCAGGAGTAACTCCAACTATATCATTATTTATCTTTTTATTACCCATAACAGAAACGATAAGTTTATCTAGTTTAGTTATAACTGGTAATAAACACTCCAAATTATAACCATTGGTATTAACAGTAATTTTTCTCTTATATGGTGCAATAGCATTAATAATGTTAATTAAATCATTTGGAAATAATGTTGACTCTCCACCCAATAGAAGAACGTCTGGATAGTTATCTAGCTCAATAGCACTTTTAATAATTTTATCTACATCTGTTTTAGAGGATTTATTAAATCTTCCAACGCAAAAATAGCATTTACCATTACAAGCGGTAGTTGTTTGAATACATAATCTTGGTCCCATTCTTCCCATACAATAATTTTCTTTACTTCTTAAGGTAATTGACATTTAAATCATCTCCATTCAAAACTTTATTATCAAATGAATCATATACCCAACTATCAGTTACTGAACAATCAGGTTGAATTACATTCATATAATTATGCTGATATTCAATACTTGGTATTCCAAAGCTTTTTGCTTTAAATACATTATTAAATGGGCAACATAGTTTTATATATGTTTTTATTTTTAAATATTTTGATAATTTTGGTAATTCAAAGAAACATCCTCTTAATGTAGCATTTTTTTGATGAATTCCAAACTTTATTAATAAATCTTGTAAATCAATAAAATCTATATTTTCGTTTGAAGTAACTAACTCCATTAATTTAATTGCTGAAAAACCTAACTTTTTAGCTTTTCTAGCATAGCATTTTATTTCCTTTAAATTAGAAATTGTTTTGTTTGTTACAACTACAGCAGCTATAATTTCAGTTTTTCCTTTATTTTTATTTAAATCCTTCAGCTCTTTTTCATTAATATATATACCAGTTGAATTTTTATTGTAATCAAAAGAATGAATACTTAATGTAACAGTATCTAGGTAGGGTATACATTCTTTAATTATTTTTAAATTAGAACCATTACTTATTATACCAATGTCTTTTTTGTAGGGTCTAATTCCTTTTAATACTTTAACTAAATCAGGATATAAAGTTGGTTCTCCGCCTAAAACATCAACTTTTGAAAATTTTGTCATTGAATTAGCAGTATCAATAAATTTTTGAGCATCAGCAGATTTTTTAAATGGGGTTCCCGCTGCAATACAAAATTCACACTTTCCATTACAACTGTTTAGTAATTTAATATTTAGTAAATTATAACTATTTCCACAAATACTATTTTGAGATGGCTTTAATATTATTCTTTCTTTGTTATCCATAAATTCTACCTTCTTTTTATATATTTACATATTTGTTATTAACATTTTATTAAAAACAAATATGTTTGTCAATAGTTTTTTGAAAATTTGTTAAAAAATAATTTTTTTAGACTTGACCTTTAACTTTGTTTTTAATATAATGTTAATATGTAATTGATAAAAAGGAGACATTATGGAAAAATATAATAGTGAAAAAGAATTCTTAGAAAATTATGATGTAACAAAATTTGACAGGTTAAGTATGACATCCGATATATTACTAGTAAGTGTATCGAATCAAGATTCAATAAATTATCGTAAAACAAGTAAAAAGATGATTAGTATTTTACTTGTTAAGAGAAAGAATTTTCCATTTAAAGAAAAATGGTGTTTACCTGGAGGTTTTTTAAATCCAAAAAATGAAACTCTTGATGAATGTGCAAAAAATGTTCTAAAAAGGGAAACCAATTTATCTAATATATATTTAGAGCAATTATATACTTTTGATGATATAAAAAGAGATCCTAGAACTCGTGTAGTTTCAACTTCATATGTTGCATTAGTCGATAAAAACAAATTAACTAATAAACTTAATAAAAATGCTTCTTGGTTTGATATTACAGAAATTGAAGAAATAGATAATATTGTAAAAGTTACTTTATATAATGGTAAAGAAATAATTAAATTTTCTATTAAGAAAAGACTACTAGAAAAGACTACTGACCAGTATTCTTTTTCTGTTATAGAAAATAACTGTATTGCATTTGACCATCCGAAAATTATTTTAGCTGGAATTGAAAGAATACGTAATAAGATAAATTATACTGATATTGTTTTTAATATGATGCCTGAATATTTTACTTTAGGTGAACTGCAAGATGTTTATGGAGTGGTTTTAGGCGAAAAAATATTAGCTCCTGCATTTAGAAGAATCATAGCGAGCAAAGTTGAGAGAACAGATAAGATGTTAACTGGTAAAGGTCATAGACCTTCTGTATTATTTAAATATAAAGAAAATTAATAATATACTATTAATGGAATGTATTAACTTTTTATAAAATTTGTTTTAATTTTATTGTAATTTATAAAAAATATGAGATACTTTAGTAAATTGATTGATTTTTATATCAATCGTCAAGAGAGCCCAAAAAGTTGTAGATAACTACTTCGCTGGCACCATTAGTGTTACTTTCTAATCTCCATTAAGAGATTAGTTTTTTATTACCACAAAAAAATCGCAAAGCAAAAGATCTTTGCGATTTAACTATTCTGAAATAGTAATATAATTTTTGGAAGTGAAATCACCTTGACTCAAAGTAACTAATGTTATCTTACTATAAACCTTAACTTTTCCATCAACAAAATAATTACCATTCTTTAATAAATTCTTTACCTCATCTAACTTGACATTTAATGATCTTTCTGTCTGTTTTTGCTTCAAATTATAGGTCTTTAAAGCTACATACTCACTATCATTACTACACTCATCGCCCTTACTACAAGCATATAATTCTACCTGAAGATAATTTATCTTATAATAACCAGCAATACTCATATTATCACTATCAAAATAATCAAAACTATATTGTAAAACCTTATCATTAGATGAATAATCTCTTCTAGGTGTAACAGACACCTCTACCCTCTTCAACTCTTTAATCGTAGTCATAACATTATGATAAACTATATAATACTCCTTCTTATGCATTTTATCTTCTGAAGTTACTATAATTGTAATCGCTCCATCTATTATTTTGTTTAAATTTTGATTATCCTTAACTTGATATGTTGCATTACTATCCCTTGGCGTAATCACCAAATCAAGCTTATCTTCATTATTAGTTAAATATAACTGAAATTTAACTGCTGAAGCATCCCAACCAATATCATATCCTTTTACACCTAAATACTTTAATTCACAATCAGTCCCTAATTTTCTCTGTGTAGTATTACTACTCCCTTGCCCATCAGATTTATTATCTACTGGTTTATCCCCTTCGTGAAAATATTGCCACTCATCGTATAAATCATCAACCTCATATCCAGTTTCCTTCAATACTGAACTTAAAGCATTTTTAGGTCTCTCTGTTTTTAAATAATTTGCTTCCTTCTTATTAATTAATCTATACACTATACCTTGTAATGTTTCTGAAGAAATAGCCATTCCTATTGTAGCATTCTTATTAGCCAAAGAATTCATTCCTACAACTTCCCCCTTAGAGTTTAATAAAGGTCCTCCAGAAAAGCCACTATTTATTGCTGCGTCCGTCTGTAAATATTCAACACCGCCCATACTTCTTCTTGCTGATAATATACCCTTTGTTATTGAAGCCTCACCTTTTAAATCTATTGCATACCCTATAGCATATAAATCATCTCTAGAATCAATATCAATAGTTTTTCCAAAAGGAAGTGCTAATACTTTCACGTCATCAACTAATAATACTGCAACATCAGAAATTATTTCATTACTAATCAAATGAGCCTTACTAATATTACCATCACTATACTGAACCGTAATATCACCTTGAATATCCACAATATGAGAATTAGTAAGTAAATAACCATCCTCATTAAAAAAGCCTGTTCCTGTAATTTCTTTATTCTCTATCTTATTAATTACCTTAACCACATTTTTTCTAATTAAATCTAAAGGTTTGTCGCTCGAAGTAACAGAAACTATTTCCAATCTTCCTGTATTCCCATCCTTGTCAAGTTCTTGTTTATTTCTACTTAATGCCAAATACAAAAACACTCCTAAAGTTATTACTAAAAATACAATAATAATAACTAATATTTTCTTTCTCTTACTCATTCTACCACCTAGTATAATTATATAACTTTTTATGTTCATATGCAAGCACCACTCTTAAAAAAGAACCAAACCAGAAAAAACATTTTATAATACATAAAAATATGATAAAATAAAGATATAAAGTATAATTTATATACTTATTAAGAAAGTTGAGTTAACCATTATGAATCTAATAAAAGAAATAAAAAAAATAATTCCATATAATGAACAAGAAGAAAATGATAAAAGATTAATTTTAAATTACCTTAATATCTTTAAAGATGATATTTTAACTAGAAATAATGAACTATGTCACTTTACCGTATCCAACTGGATAACAAATAAAGACCATAATAAAATATTAATGATCTATCATAACATATATAATTCCTGGGCTTGGACTGGTGGTCACGCTGATGGTGACAGCAATCTCTTACGCGTAGCCAAAAAAGAAGCTTATGAAGAAACAGGCATTAAAAACTTAACACTATTAACTCCCGATATTGCCAGTATAGAAATTCTTACCGTAAATCCTCACATAAAAAGAGGACGTTATGTCTCATCACATCTTCACCTAAACTGTACATACATCTTCGAAGCTGATGAAAAAGATCTTATCCGAATAAAAGAAGACGAAAACAGTAATGTCGGATGGATTGATATTTCCAAAATTAATGATGTCGTTAATGAAGAACATATGAAACCAATCTATGAAAAGCTAAATAAAAAACTCCTAAATATTAAATAACTTTTCTTTCTTACAAATCTACTATTTCCTACCAAATATTAATAAACTTGACAAAAACATTTGTTTATGATAATATAATAACTCATTGAAAAAAGACCAACAAATTTATATATAACTATAAAGAAAGAGGAAATAATATGACAAATAATAACGAACTTTACAGTACATTTTATAATATAATTAGTGAATTAGCTGAAGATCTAAGCATTTATAAAGATATTTCTAAAGTATTATATACCTATAATGAAACCGCAAATACAATTGACCTATATTGCCTTTTAAACCAAGAAAACATTGCTATTTCTCATTTAGGAAGAATATTAGAAAGAATCAGAATAACTCAAAAATTCTTTGATATTTACGGAATAAATTTTAAAACTCACATCACATCTTTACAAGAATTTAATATTAAAATTGAAACAGATGAACCATTCAAAGAAAAAAATAAAAATGCTGAAATTTTTCAAATAAATAACAAAACTAAATTACCATTTAAAAAATATACTCTAAATAAAAAATAGAAACAAAAGTTTCTTTTTTAATAGTATTTTTTACTATTTTTTTGTATAATATTTTAAAAGAGGTATCTATTATGAATAAATTTAAGAATAATAAAAAAACAATTTTTACTCTAAGTGCAATTTTAATCCTATTGATAATTTTAATATACTATGTTTTTATTGCTAAAAATACCCATCTAGACACTATAACTTCAAACTACATATTAAATATAAGAAATGAAAATCTAACTGATATAATGATTAGTATTACCAATATTGGAGGATCATACGCCCTAATTGCTATCAGTGTTCTTCTCCTATTTACCATTAAAAACAAAAAAATTCCTATTTCAATCATTATCAATCTAATTATCGTCTTTATTATTAGTCAAGTTTTAAAATTAGTTTTCTGCCGTCCAAGACCAATCGGTATCCACTTAGTACCCGTATCAGATAAAAGCTTTCCATCCGGTCATACTATGGTAAGTATAGCATACTTCTATTTTTTAGCATATCTAATATACAAAAACGCTAAAAACAAAGTAAAAGCAACTATCCTTATTATTCCCATAATCATTTTACCAATTATAATTGCCTTTAGTCGTATCTATCTAGGAGTTCATTTCTTAACTGATATTATCGGAGGTTTCCTATTCGGATTATTCTACCTAATTACCTATATAACCCTATATAATAAAATAACTACTGGAGCATCCATATGAAAATAATTGGAATCATTGCCGAATATAACCCCTTTCATTTAGGGCATCACTACCAAATAAAGAAAATTAAAGAACTATACCCAAATTCACTAATTATTGCCATTATCAGTACAAACTTTACACAACGTGGAGATATTTCCATTATAAATAAATGGGATAAAACCAAAATATGTCTTGAATATGGTATTGACCTAATCGTTGAACTTCCAACTATATATGCAACACAAAGTGCTGACATCTTTGCTAAAGGAGCTCTACAAATTCTAAATGAATTAAAAATAGACACCCTCGTATTTGGAAGCGAAAGTAACGATGTGAAAAGCTTAATAAAATTAGCAAAAATTCAACTAAATGATAAAACATATCAAAGTAAAGTAAAAGAGTATCTAGATACCGGAATAAACTATCCTAGTGCAATGAGCAAAGCTCTAAAAGATATAACTACCATAAAAATAGATAAACCAAATGATTTACTAGGTTTATCATACATTAAAGAAATAATTAAACAAAATTACCAAATAACCCCTATCGCCATCCAAAGAACAAATGATTATCACAGTAAAAGTATTGATGCCCCAATAATAAATGCCACTCTAATCAGAGAACTATATCTAGCTAAAAAAGATATCACCCCTTATATTCCTCCTAAAGTTAATACCCACTTATATCCTACTGCTTCCATAAATAATGCCTACAATTATCTATTATTACGTATTATTACTAATAATGAATGCCTATCAAATTATCTAACTGTCGATGAAGGCATTGAAAAAAGAATCCTTGCAAACATTAACAAATCAGAAACTTGGCAAGAACTCACTGAACACATTAAAACAAAAAGATATACTTACAACAAAATAAACCGTATGCTAATCCATATTTTACTAGGTATTAAAAAAGAAGATAATAACAATTCCAATTATCTTCGCATTCTAGGATTCAATTCACAAGGCCAAGCCCATCTAAACAAAATTAAAAAGCACTTAAATTTAGAATTATATACCAATTATAAACCAAACAGAAACAGTGCTCTAGATCTCGAATATAAAAGCACTTATGTTTATTCACTAATCATAAATGATAAAACTCTTGCAGAAAAAGAATTTCAAAATAAACCAATTATTTATAAAAAAGACAAATAATTTCTTACTTATTTGCCTTTTTTATTACTTTAATCAATATTTGAATTATCTTATCAGGTAAAAAACTCTTCGCATATTCCACCATTAGATCATTATCTAAATTAAATAAATAAGCTAACTTCAAAAGTTTATCCTTACTATCTACAACATTATAAACATATATATATGAAACAAAAACATTACATTCCTCAATTACCCTAATATCATATTCTCCCTTATCAAATATAAACATATATCTATTAAAACGATTATCACTAACATTATCATATATATCAATAATTTCAGTATTTCCCTCTTCCTTCATTCTAAATAAATAACTAAAATCATAAAATTCTTCATAATCAAAAATACTTTTAATAAATAATGTCAAAATATTTCCTTTGGAAGCTATTCGTCCCACAAATTCCTTAAACATTTCCTTTTTATCCACTCTTATCACCACGTTATTAAAATAACATAATAATTTCCTCAAGTCAAATCCAATTACTCATTTTTACCAAAAGGTACCCTATAAGTGAACTTTTTGTTTAAAATAATACCAATATATGATATAATATTATTTCCAAGAAAGGAGAAATAACTATGAAAATAATCAATCTAACAGAAACCCAATACAAAAATTATTCTCGTCTTCAAAAGAATCAAAATTTTGGTCAAACTGTTGAATTTTCTTTAATCCACGAAAATATTCATAAAAGAAAATTATTCTTAGGCCTTGTTGATGAAAATAACAACATTCACGCTGCCACTCTTATTTTGATAAAAGATATTTCTCCTTTAATAAAAGAAGCCATAGCTCCAAATGGTTACTTAATTGAATATCAAAATAAAGAATTATTAAAAACTTTTACTGAAGAATTAAAAAAATACTTATTAAAAGAAAAAATTACCTATTTAATTACTAATCCAATGTTTAAACTAAAAGTATTTAACAAGTCTAATACTCTCACTGAAAATAACCAATTCATCTATGATAATCTAATTGAACTTGGATACCGTAATCTAGGATACTACTCAGAATTTGAAAAATATGACGTTATTCTTGAAAACTATCATAGTTCTGAAGATATATATAAAAATTTTAATCGTAATACCAAAAGAAACATTAAAGAAGCTATTAACTTAGGTATTACTCTAAAAAAAGAAAACCCCAATAATTTACCAACACTATATAATATTTTTAAAAAAAAGACCACAAAGTCCCTTTCATATTATCAAAATCTCTTTAATGTCTACCAAAGTAACGACAATAAAATGGAAATATTCTCTGCTACCCTATCCCCACATAAATTCCTCATTAATAGCAAAAAACTATATGAGCAAGAATTAAAGAAAAACGAAATTATTCACACTAATTTTACCAAAGCAAATTATCATATAACTGAAAAAAAACTAAACAAAAGAATAACCTCTGACAATATTTTAGAAAAATATCACGAAAGATTAGAATATGCTATTAAACTAGATCAAAAATATCAAGAGCCAATTACTCTAGGTACTTGTATTGTTATCAGAAATAATCGTGAAATATATTTCCTTATGGACGGCTATAATGAAAATTATCGTATTATTCACTCTACCCATATTCTTAAATGGGCAATCATTAAAAAATATTACAGTATCGGATACCGTATCTTTAATCTTGGTGAAATTCATCAACAATATTATAACAAAAACAATAAGTATTATGGCCAATATTTATACAAAATTGGCTTCGGAGGTAATATTATCGAATACTCACCAAATCTATTACTAATAATAAATAAACCCGTTTATAATACCTATAACAAACTAAAATTAATTAAATTAGCCAAATAAATATAAAGAAAAGTAGATTTATATAAATTTATTTCAAAATATTAAAAATAAATTTATACTATCTACTTTTTATTAATCCTCAAAATAACTAGTTCCAATAAATTCCCTAAGAATTGATAAAGAAGGAACATCTTCGCTAGGTAATGGTAGTATCAAATCAAGTAATTTAATCAATCTAACTGCCGTTAAGTATTCCGGATCATCTTCTTTTACCTGATATAACAAAGGTTCCGCATATACCTTTAATACCGCTAGTTCATATACCAAAAAAGTATTAAATATAACATCTGCCTGATCTTGATATGGAAATACATATTTTTCTTCCCCATTTCTCACTGAAGCCCACGTACTAAGTGTATGCGAAGAAGAATAACCCCTTGTTCTATTATCCCTAACCATTCTTCTTAATAATCTAATATCTGTCAAATTAATTCGATTATCATTATCAATATTTAAATATACCAAAGGTGAAATATATATCTTAAATTTCTTATTCTTAGGTATATCTTTAAGTAATTCCTCAGATAAAGCATGCAATCCCTCTACGATTAAAATATCATTATCCTTCATTTGAAAAGTCTTATTATATACTTTTTTTCCAGTAACAAAATCAAAAGTTGGTGCCGTAACTTTATTTCCTTTAAGTAACTTAGTTACCTGTACATTAAAAAGCTTTATATCTATTGCTCTCAAACTCTCAAAGTCAGGTTTTCCATCTTCATCTAATGGCGTCTCATCCCTATTAAGAAAATAATCATCTAAAGATATTGATAAAGGATTTAATCCCATTGTCTTTAAATACATTGATAATTTTCTTGCTGAAGTTGTTTTTCCAGATGAACTAGGTCCAGATAACAAAATTATCTTAATATCTTCCCTCTTATCTTTAATCGAAGCAGCTATTTGTTGTAATCGATAATCCGCTATTGCCTCAGATAAATTAATAAGTTCCCCAGGTTTACTACTAATAATCGCATCATTAAGTTCTCCAACACTACTTATATTTAATATCTTAGCCCATTCCAAACACTCATCAATACTATTAAAAAACTGTTCATGATGTTTATATTTAGTAATTTTTCCATCATCGTATATTGTCGGATATCTAAGAATTATTCCCTTTCCCTTTAATAAAGTTAAATCAAAATATTTAAGTATAGAACTATCGTGTGGTAAATTTCCTAACATATAATTATATACTCCGTCAAACTTATACAAAGTAACAAAACTATTCTTATCATAAAATAAAGTTTTTATTTTATCTTCTCTCTTAATCTCTCTAAAATATGTTAGTGCTTCTTCTACTGTAGTATCTACTTTAATAAAAGGAATTTCCTTCTTAACCTTATCTTTCATTATTTCTTTAATTTTTTTAACATCTTCTTCCGTTACATCTTTATTAATTTCAAAAAATATTCCCCTATCAATTGAATTTCTTACTTTAACAACTGTATCTTTTCCCAAAGCTTCTACCAAAGAAACATTAAATAAATATATCAATCCTTTTTCATATATTCGGCTACCTGTCGCATCATTAATACTATATAATACTAATTTTCCATTTCTCGTTAAGGCATCATCATAACTAATTATTCTTCCATTAAAACTTCCACATATTATATCTTTATCCCCTTGGATATCATTAATAACATCTATTAATTTAACTCCTCTACGGTATTCACATTTACTTCCATCTTCAAAAGTTATAATAATATTATCCATTAAATCAACTCCTCATATTATATCTCTATAATAATTATATCATACATTTTAAATATTTAATACAGAACAAATAATAAATTGATGAAATTATCCAAATTTAGATATTCTTCTATAATAAAAAGTATGTTAGATTTTATATTTTAAAATCTCACATACTCTATCTTCTTTTAAACTTTCTCTAGTATCAATAATTCTCTGATTACTAGATCCTCTAAAAGGTACATTATAACTTTTAAGTTCCATTATAAAAGGTGAATCTACTAAAGCATCAATATTCATTAAAAGTTCTCGTAAATTATCTTCTTTTTTTGCTCTTTTAAGCAAATCCTCCATTCTATAACCGGTATAGCACCAAACACTAAGTCCATTCTCTTGGCAAAATTTAGCAATCTCTAAACAAGCATCTATTTGAAGTAGTGGATCTCCACCAGATAATGTAATTCCATCTTGAAATTCTATATTTTTAATCTCCTTACAGACCTCTGCTACATCTACCAATACTCCACCAGACAAAGAATGTGTTATTGGATTATGGCAACCAGGGCAATTATGAACACATCCCTGGCACCATATAACACTTCTAATTCCCTCACCATCTACAATACTATCAATAGTAATATCACTAGCTAATCTAATTTGCATTTTTCTTTGCCATTAAACCTTCTGTAGAATGTTTAACTCTATCTCTTTCCTCAGCCTTTTTACCATTATTAAACCTATCAACTGTTCCAACCAAATATCCTGTAATTCTTCTTATCCTCTCGAAGCCAACACCTTCCCCTACAGTTTTTTCTTCTCTTAATTCTACTTCTTTCATTATATTTTCCTCCTAATTATTTACAATTACAACTATTCATACTTTTTAATTTTTCAACTGAAACTCCCTCATAAGCATGTCTACCACAACCAGGGCATACATCCTTAATTACTCCAACATATCCACAAATCGGATCTCTATCAACTGGATGATTAATTGCTCCATATCCAAAATTATTTTCCTTCATAAGTCTTACTACTCTCTCAAAAGCATCAATATTTGTTGTAACATCCCCATCAAGTTCTATATAACTAATATGTCCCGCATTAGTAAGTTCGTGATATGGGCCTTCAATTTTAATCTTATTAACTATCGAAATATTATAATATACCGGAACATGGAATGAATTAGTATAATATTCTCTATCCGTAACACCCTTAATCTTTCCATATATTGCTCTATCTATATTAACAAATCTACCAGATAATCCCTCTGCCGGAGTAGCCAAACAAGTAAAGTTTAAATTATACTCTTTTGAATATTCATCACATTTGTTTCTCATAAACTTAATAATCTTAAGTCCTAATTTTTGAGCCTCTGGATCTTCTCCGTGGTGTTTGCCAGTTAAAGCCTTTAGTGTCTCAGCTAATCCTATAAAGCCAATACTCAAAGTACCATGTTTTAATACTTTTCTAAGTCTATCTGTATTCTTTAACTTATCTGAATCAATCCATACTCCCTGTTCAAGTAAAAATGGAAAATTATATAAACGTTTATTACATTGTATTTCAAATCTTTCAAGCAACTGATCCTTAACCATATCCATCGTTTCTTCAAGTTCCTTAAAAAATCCCTTCATATCAGCCTTTCCCTGATTATCAAGAACAATTCCGTGTTTAATACCTAATCTAGGCAAATTTATTGAAGTAAATGACAAATTACCACGTCCAGGAGTAATAGCTTTATTCTCATCTACAACATTTCCTATAACTCTAGTTCTACATCCCATATAAGCCACTTCAGTATTATAATCACCCTTATAATATTGTTTATTAAATGGTGAATCCATAAATGAAAAATTAGGAAATAATCTTTTCGCAGATACTTCACAAGAAAGTCTAAATAAATCATAATTAGGATCTTCCTTATTATAATTAACTCCCTCTTTTACTTTAAATATAGATATTGGAAATATTGGAGTTTCATTCTTTCCAAGACCTGCATCCACACTATGTAAATAATTCTTCATAACCATTCTACCTTCTGGAGAAGTATCAGTACCAAAATTTATTGAAGAAAATGGTACCTGTGCTCCAGCCCTTGAATGCATCGTATTAAGATTATGTACAAATGCTTCCATCGCTTGATAAGTTCTCTTATCAGTCTTATCGTATGCTATCTCATATGCCTTAGCAAAAATATGCTTAACCTCATCACTATCCTTAGCACAATCATCCATATAACTTAAATCAAACTCAATACTCTCAAGTTTATCTATCTTATCATTTACCTTATTAATATTAATAAAAGTATCAAACCCCGTAAAATCTAATAACTCACTAATTGCCATTTTATATTGTTTCTTAAAAGTTTTAAGTACTCCTGGAGCCATATAATAATCAAACGCTGGAATACTCTGTCCCCCATGTTGATCATTTTGATTAGATTGAATAGCTATTGCTGCTAATGCTGAATAACTCATAATATCTTGTGGTTCTCTTAAATATCCGTGTCCTGTAGAAAAACCATTCTTAAATAATTTACTTAAATCAATTTGTGTACAAGTAGTAGTTCCCATTGCCATAAAGTCCATATCGTGTATATGAATATCCCCATTATCATGTGCATCCGCAAATTTCTTTTTCATTAAATATGCTTTGGCAAATTCTTTTGATACTGTTGATCCATATTGAAGCATCGTTCCCATTGCGCTATTTCCATCAATATTAGCATTCTCTCTTTTCGCATCTTCCTCAGCTGCACTCTTAAGCCCAAGCCCCTCAAGAGATTTTAAAAATTTATGAATCTTTTTCTCATCAGCAAATAACATTCTAGATTGACTTCTTCTCTCACGATACTCTGAAAAAGATCTATAAACATCATCATACCCACATTTCTTCAAAGACTCTTCTATTAAATCTTGTATCTCTTCAATCTTAATTTTCTCTTCATTCTTATATTCTTTAGTAATTTTCTTAATTACATCTTGATATACCTTTTGAACATCCTTTGAAGTATAAACTAACTCATCATCACGAATTATACTATCAAAGCCTTTCTTAATTGCTAATGCTATTTTAGCACCATCAAAATCTACTTTCTTTCCGTTTCTTTTTACAACCTTAAGCGTTGCTACAAGTTCTTCAGTATTAATCATTTTTTTCTACTCCTCCAAATTAATTTTCTATCATTTCTCTTTCTATGATTAACTCCATTATATAAGCTTTTATTTACCGTGTCAATACTTTTTGTTCGTTTTTTATTTTTTTTCCTTTTTAATCTTTTTTCTTTTTTGACTTTTAAGTAAAAACTATATTTTTATTCAAAAAATAATAAACACTTTTTTGTATCTTTAACAAATTATTCCATATAATTAAAGGCTAAAATAACTATCAGCACTATAAATATTTGTCTAACTTTTATCCCATTTTTTTATATTATTAAAAAATGTAAACTATGTAAAATCAAAAAAAGAACACTTTTTTGCTTTTACTTGCAATAAAGTGTTCGCCTTTATCTTTGCTATTAATACCTATGCCTTTAAAACCCTAATATTAACCTTGTATTCATTAATATCGTATTCATTATCCACATCTTCATCCCATACAAAACTAACAGCTAAAGTCTCATCTTTAATAAAATCAATATAATTACTAATTCTATCTTTATATTCTAAATCACCGTTATAGTATACTACCACTCTATCAGTAATTTCAAAATTATTATTTTTTCTAATTTGCTGAATCTTAGAAACCGTCTCTCTAGCCAAACCTTCATTAATTAAATCATCAGTTAATACTGTATTAAGGATTACAAATTCTCCCTCTAAATAAGAAGCATCAAATCCTTCTTTTGCAGTTACTCTAATATCAACCATCGAAGGACTTACACTAAATTCTTCCCCTTCAAGCTTAATTAATATCTCATTTCCATTCTTTAACTCCATTACCTCTTCATTACTTAATTTAGAAAGTTCCTCTTGAAATACCTTAATTCTTGAACCCAAAATTTTTCCAACTTCCTTAAAATTAGGTTTAACAATAAAGTTAATATAATCCGTTAACTTATTACAGAAAGTAACTGTTTTTACATTAAGTTCTTCCATAATAAGTGGCGTCATTTCTTTAATAATACTCTCATTCTTTCCGTCAAGTATTACTTCACTAATAGGCTGTCTTACCTTTATTTTTGCTTCCTCTCTAGCATTTCTACCAAGACTAATCAAATCTCTTACTAAATCCATTTTCTTCTCTATCTCATCCTGATACATTTCCTTATTAGCTACCGGATACATCGCCAAATGAACACTTTCCATTCCTGTTAGATCACGATATATCTCCTCTGTAATAAATGGACTAATTGGTGCTAACAATTTACATATACCAATAAGCACTTCATAAGTAGTTTGATATACTGCCTTTTTACTAACTGTTAGTTCACTCTCCCAGAATCTTCTTCTATTTCTTCTAATATACCAATTAGACAAATCTTCATTTAAAAAACTATTAATTGCTCTAGTAACCTTATTTAAATCATATTCTTCCATTGAATCAGTAACATAACTAACTAATTTATTATATTTAGATAATAACCACTTATCTATCTCTTCCAATGCATCATAAGAAACCTTAAATTCTCTAGGATCTAAATTATCTGCATTAGCATACATTTGAAAAAACGTATAAGTATTCTTAAGTGTACTAAAAGTCTTTGACTGTATTTCTTTAATTCCATCTTCATCAAACTTTAAAGGAGTCCATACTGGAGAAGCATATAACATATAAAATCTTGTCGCATCTGCCCCATATTTTTTTAAAATACCAAATGGTTCTACCGCATTACCTTTACTTTTATGCATCTTTTGTCCATACTTATCCAATATTAAATCATTAACCAGTACATTCTTATATGGAGCACACCCCTCTAAGAAAGTCGATATAACTATTAAAGAATAAAACCACCCTCTAGTTTGATCTATTCCCTCACTAATAAAGTCAGCAGGAAATTGACTCTTCCATAATTCTTTATTTTCAAACGGATAATGATATTGTGCAAAAGGCATTGATCCTGAATCAAACCAGCAATCAATTACATCCTTCACCCTACTCATTACTCCTCCACATTTAGGACAATTAATATGTACATCATCCACATAAGGACGGTGAAGTTCAATATTTTCATCAATTTTCTCAATAGCCTTCTCACATAATTCCTTTCTAGAACCAATCATCAAATCATATCCACACTCACATCGCCATAACGGAATAGGTGTCCCCCAATATCTATTCCTAGATATTGCCCAATCATTTAAATTCTCAAGCCAATTACCAAATCTTTTTTCTCCAACAAATTCTGGATACCAATTAACTTTTTTATTCGCAGCAATAATCTTATCCTTTAATGCTGTAACTTTAATAGATAAACTAGGTTTAGAATAATATACCAACGGAGTATTACATCTCCAACAATGTGGATAATTATGTTCCATCTTCTGCTTCTTAAATAACTTATCACTAGCAGCCAAATATTTAATTATTTCAATCTCTAATTCAGGATCCACTACCAAACGACCTTTCCAAGGCCCTTCAGTATAGCATCCAGATTCATCTACCGGATTAAGAATTGGCAAATCATACTTAATTCCTACCTCATAGTCATCCTGCCCAAAAGCCGGAGCAATATGAACAATTCCCGTTCCATCTTCCATTGTAACATAATCAGCACACGTAATATAAAAGCCTTTCTTATTAACCTTCAGTATTGGTAATAATTGTTCATATTCCATATATTCAAGATCTTTTCCAAGATACTCTTCTACTATTTCAAAATCATCTCCCAAAACTTTCTTTGAAAGTTTTTTAGCCACAATAAAATTATATCCCTTCGAATGACATTTAACATATACCTCATTCGGATTAACACAAGCAGCAACATTAGCTATTAAAGTCCAAGGTGTCGTCGTCCATACTAATAAATAAGTATTATCCATTTCTTTTAACTTAAATGGAACAGTAACTGTATTAACTGATATTTCCTTATAACCTTGAGCTACCTCGTGACTAGCAAGTCCAGTTCCGCATCTAGGACAATATGGTAGTATCTTTAATCCATCATAAATTAACCCCTCATCAAAAAATTTCTTAAGTATCCACCATTCTGTCTCAATATAATTATTATCATACGTAATATAAGGATTTTTCGTATCAATAAACTGCCCAAGTTGGGAAGTGAAATCTTTAAAAGCCTTCTCATTCTTCCATACACTCTCACGACATTTCTCATTAAATTCCTTAATACCATACTTTTCAATATCATTTTTTCCACTAAAACCAAGCTCTTTTTCTACCTGTACCTCTACTGGTAACCCGTGAGTATCCCAACCTATTTTTCTAAGTACCCTATATCCTTTCATTACCTTATATTTACAAAAAGTATCTTTTAACAATTTTGCTAAAATATGATGTACACCAGGCATTCCATTTGCTGTCGCTGGTCCATCATAAAAAACAAAATTCTCACAATCATTTCTATTTTCTATTTGTTTCTTAGTAATCTCATCAATACCTCCCCAACTATCGCAAATACTCTTTTCAACCTCATCTACCGCTCTTTTATCAAGTTCCTTAAATTTCATCATTTTCACTCTCCTTAAATTTTAAATTATTCATATCTTCCTTACTATAACCATTCTTTAAATATATATCAAAAACATTCTCCGTTGTAACTAAACTATAATCTATCTGAAGTTTTTTAAGCACCATCTTAATACTTTTCTCATTCTTTCCCTCAAATTCTACAAAAGTATTAAGTCCAGGCCACGTATCAATATCAATTTCTACTCCATCTAACATATATCTAATTCTTTGATTTTCCTGAATACTTCTCTTAAAATATCCCAGTTTAGAAAGTATCATATCAGTAGTTTCAAAATCACCAACCTCCGTCTCTAATTCAAAAACTCCATCTATTCCCGAATGATTAAACTCTTTAATTGTAAGTGTATTTTTAATACCGTTTGTTCTAAGCCTAATCCATTTATTCTCATCAACCGGATTAAAGTCATAAATATATCTTCTTTGTAACCAACTACCTACAAACTCTGCTTTATTCTCTTCCATTTTATTAATAAAACCTAACAAGTTTACATCTAGCAATCTAACCTCAAATTCACATTTCATATATCATCACCATAAAAAAATCCTTATTAATAATAAATATTAATAAGGACGAAATAACCGCGGTACCACCTTAATTCACCAAAACATAAAATTTCAGTGCACTTAATTAATATAACGGTTCTTACCGATCTTTCCTAATATCAAAAAGATACATCCAAAGTGATTCAGATCATAAAATCAATATAACTATTCCACCATCAGTTACTCTCTATTATCTATTTATAACCTCGTCTTCTTCATTTGTTTTAAATATCCCTTTAATTATATAAAAAACTTATTACTTTGTCAATTATTTATAATCAATATATTATATTTTATAAGAATCTTCTAAAGAAAATTCAACATTTTCATTAATCCAATTCTTTCTAGGTTCTACTGCATCTCCCATTAAAATAGAAACTCTCTTCTCCGCCAAAGCTCCATCTATTATATTTACTTTAACTAAATTACGATACTTAGGATCCATTGTCGTATCACACAACTGATCAGCATTCATCTCCCCAAGTCCTTTATATCTTTGAATCTTATAATTGCTTTTTCCTGCCGTTGCCTTTCTAAGTTCTTCATTACTCCATAAATAACTATCCTTACCACCAATACTAAACTTATAAAGTGGTGGCATAGCTATAAATAATCTACCATTTTCTATTAATGGCCTCATATACCTATAAAAAAATGTTAATAACAAGCATTGAATATGTGCTCCATCATCATCAGCATCGGTCATTATAATTACCTTCCCATAGTTACATTCATTAATATCAAAATCATTTCCAATACCTGCTCCAATAGTATGAATTAAAGTATTAATTTCTTCATTTTTAAATATATCATCTAGCTTTGCTTTTTCAGTATTAATAACCTTACCACGAAGAGGTAATATCGCTTGAGTCTTCCTATCTCTTCCTTGTTTTGCAGATCCACCAGCACTATCACCCTCAACGATAAAAAGTTCACATTTCTCTCTTTCCTTACTTGTTGCTGGTGTTAACTTTCCACTAAGAATACGCTCTATTTTCTTATTATCCTTCCCTTTACGAGTCTCTTCTCTCGCCTTACGAGCAGCCTCTCTAGCTTCTTTTCCTTTCAAAGCCTTGCTAACTATTTTTGTAGCAATTGGATTATTCTCTTCCAAGAAAAACTTTAATTTCTCAGTAACAATAGCCTCTACTATTGTCCTAGCCACTGGAGTTCCCAACTTTGATTTTGTCTGTCCTTCAAACTGTAACAAAGATTCCGGTATCTGTACTGAAATAATTGCTGTAAGTCCTTCTCTAACATCTGTCCCTTCAAACGTTTTATCTTTTCCTTTTATAAAGCCCTTATCTCTTGCATAATCATTAAGTACCTTAGTAAGTGCTGTCTTAAATCCCACTTCGTGACTACCACCATCGGGAGTTTTAACATTATTAACAAAAGAAATTATATTTTCACTATAACTATCTGTCCATTGCATTCCAATAGAAACATTTATTCTATCCTTGGAAGCATCAAAGCAAAGAACCTTATGAAGAACTTCTTTTCCCTCATTCAAATACTCACAAAAAGCCCTAAGACCATTCTCATAACAATATTTTTCAGATCTATTCTCAAATTCATCAACAATCTCGATAGTAAGTCCATTAATCAAAAAAGCACATTCCTGCATTCTTTCACATATTGTCGAATAATTAAAAGTCGTCGTCTCAAAAATGCTTTTATCTGGCATAAATCTAACTGTTGTTCCGGTTCTTGTACTACTACCTATCTGCTTTAAAGGAACTGCAACGTGTCCTCCATCAGCAAACTTAATATAATACTCCCCCTTGTCTCTTCTAATAGTTACTTCCATCCAACTAGATAAAGCATTAACAACTGAAGCACCTACACCGTGTAATCCACCAGATACTTTATATCCGCCATCAGAAAATTTACCTCCAGCATGTAACACCGTATATATAACCTCCGGTGTACTCTTTCCAGATGCATGCATTCCTACCGGAACTCCTCTACCTCTATCACTAACACTAATAGAGCCATCCGTATGCATCGTAATTCTTATATAATCTCCAAAGCCATTTAAAGCCTCATCTACACAGTTATCCACAATTTCCCATACCAAATGATGTAATCCACGTTTATCAGTTGACCCAATATACATCCCTGGTCTTTTTCTAACCGCTTCCAAGCCTTCTAATATTTTTATACTATTTTCATCATAACTACTCATAATGTATCACTCTTCCCAAGTATAATTTTAACACATTTTCCTCTTTTTTCAAACAAATTTTACACCTTCATTGTAAATTACCCCTTCTAATCCTCATAAATTTCCTTATTACTTCTAATTTTATTAAGACGATTAACTGACACCTTAACACTCTGATATTCAGCATTAATTGTCCCCAATACCTCAAAATTAGTTATTATTTTAGAATAATAAGAATATATCAAAAGAACTGTTCCAATTTCCATTTCCCCTAAACCAACTAAATATATTGAATATATAATAACCCCATATCTACATAATTCCATAAATCCAAGTACCAAATATATCATCGCATTTACAAACAAATTAAATCTTGCATTAGATTCCAAATACTTAATTGTACTCTTAATAAAACTATTATCACATATCTTCTTCTTACTCTTAAGAACATCATATATATTATGAATATTTATTGTCTTATAATCCAAATTATCCTTTCTATTCTTATTTTCAATCTCAATCTTAGAACCAAAATAAGTAATTATAATAACCATAAATATTGATACAATTAATGTCACCAAAAATATATAAAAATTAACTTTTAAAAAATACATATAAATAACTAAAAATTCTAATATCTGAATTAATCTTGTTACTGCATTTCCAATAAATGTCCCAATAATATCTACATCATTATTAATAATATTCGTATATTCACCTAAAGTAACATTATCCAAATTAGCTTCCATTACCAAATTCGTATATTCTAAATATAGTTTATTATAATAACTATACCAAGCCTTCTGATTAAAATAATTCCATAAATAATATAACAAAGATAAAAGCAATGTAATAACTATTAATTTATTAGCCTTATCAAACTCATATCCTGTCGCATAATTAATACTATTAGTCCAAAAAACAGGAATTACTAACAATAATCCCTGTAATATTACCGATGTAATAATCTTTCTAATAAGTTCTTTTTTAGTTCTCTTAAGTATTGTAAATATATCCACTATATCACCCTTATTCTAAGTCGATATAGTCTCCATTATTAAGTCCATATTCTTTAGCATCACTCTTATCTATATGTAACTCTAAAGTAAAATTATCTCCCATTTTAATATGAACATTATCCATTCTTTTACCATTAGCCATAACTGTAACTATATCGTTATTATTATGGTTCATAATCTCAGATTTATTACAATGAATATGTCTCGTTGCCCTAATACAACAGTTTTCCTTAAATATCTTTCCTTTAGGTCCTTCTATCCATACACTCTCAGCTCCGTCTAGATCCGAAGAAGTCCTTATCGGAGGATTAATCCCCAATAATAAAGCGTCATCCAAAGATACCTCTACCTGTGTATATTCTCTAATTGGACCAAGCACCCTAACATAAGGAAACTCATACTTATCAGTCCTAATCTTAACCGTCTCCATACAAGCATATTCACCCTTTTGTGACAAATCATTTCTCTTAACAAATTTATAACCCTCTCCAAATAAAATATCACTATCTCTCTTACATAAATGAATATGTCTATTAGATACTCCAACTCTTACTCTCATATATATCCTCCTATATACAAATAGATATTATCACAATTTTTAACCCTTGTAAATAATATTCATAATTCTTATCAACTTAAATATACTTAACTGAAAGGATGATTTTATGAACGGAAGTTATTATAACAGTACATTTCCAAATTCCAATAGTAGTGCCTTCCCAGGTACCGGATTAAATAACAATACCATTCCTAACCAACAATCACTCTCCCCAGTACAAGACTCTTATCAAGAAGAACAATCTTATATTGAAAACATATTAAGATTAAACCGTGGTAAAAAAGCTCGTTTTCACGTTACTGTACCAGGATCTGTCGAATGGCAAGATCGTGTTTTCGATGGAATTATTGAACAAGCTGGAAAAGATCATATCATCGTGTCAAATCCCAATACTGGCGAATGGTATTTAATATTATTAATATATCTTGACTTTGTCACTTTTGAAGAACCAATTAACTACAATAAAAGTTTTTATCAATAATTAAATACTTGTTAATTTTATTATAATCTGTTATAATTAATCTAGGTGATAATATGAATACATTTTTAATTACATTATTTATAATAATCCTTACATTAATTCTTCTATCAATTATATACTTCTATCTATATAATAAAATTAACGAAACAATAATAAGAGTAGATGAAGCAGAAAATCGCATTGATAATAATCTAAGAGATAAGTATGATCTAATTAATCGTACCGTAATAATTATCAAAAATAAAATAGAACTAGATAAAGATGCCTTTAAAGATATTATAAAATTACGTTCTAGAAAAATAAGTAACTTCGAACTAGATCGTACACTTGTCGCATCCTACAATGAATTTTTAGCTCTTTATGAAAATAATAAAGAATTAAAAGAAAGCGATGAAATATATAAAGCTAACAAACAATTAGAATTAATCGATGAAGAATTAATTACCCTAAGAACTTACTACAATGCCAATATTACTTCATACAACAAATTAATTAAAAAATTCCCTACTAATATTATTGCTAAGATTAAAAAATATAAACCAAGACCATTCTATGATCTAAAGGATATGACTGACGACGATGTTGAAGATTTTAAATTATAAATAAAGTTTATTAAAGAACTTTATTTTTTTTCTATCATTTGTTAAAATTAACTTAGGTGATAAATAATGAAATTCTTACTTCTACTAATATTAATTTTTTCTACCACAAGTTGCCAAAAGGAAACAACCGGAATCTATTCAAAAGAACCCGTAATTTCTAAAAATAACCAAGAAGAAATTATTAAATATCAAGATGACAACCCCATTAAAATTGGACTTTATCAAAATAATAAACTAGTCCATAACTACAAAGTATCCCTCTCAGATCATAAAGATATAGGCATTTTTGAAATCTACTACACAAATGACGAAACTCTAAACGACAATAACCAAAAAAGAGCCTGGAATAACTACTATCAAAAATACTCAGATATTTCTAAATATAAAATTGGCTTTAATATTTCATTCAAAACAATCAATGAAACAATTGATTATCTAGTTTTAGATCCCAGTGAAATGCATCACACTGACTACCTATATTACTATCTATACGACGACATTCATCAAGCAAATAATTCTTGGTACTCTCATCTAGAAACCCAAAATATTAGTGCCTCCACTATCTACTCCTCAATAAAATTATACTTAGCCAATAGAACCTATGAAATAGTCTCTCCAATAACTTTAACCGTATTCACTTATGATGAAGATGACTTTGATGAAAATAATCACTATCGAGGTAACAGTTCCTATACCATTAGTATCGAAACAAAGTAAGCAAATATTTTTCTGCTTACTTTGTTTTTAACATTATTTATCAAAACTAACAAATCTATTTCTCTTATATGTCAGTATCCATTTACCAAATATTTCTTGTAAGTAAAATAACTAACATCAAAATATTTAATTCTATTATCAAAGCTAAAACACAATATATATCTTTCCGTCATCATATTATCTGGGCCTACTACCGATTCCACATACTTGTCAATAAGCGTGGCTTTTATTCTGGTTTCATTTGCCACACTATCTAAAATAACATTTACTATAAAAAAACAAACACCAAAATATCCAATCCATAAAATATCATTTTCTTGCCGCCTTTTTAATCATATATACTGTAATAATCGTATTATTATATTCCTATAAAATATACCCCCAATTCTCTTACTACCAATATTATCAATATTAAAACTAATATTTCCTTATCCATCTAATTAATAATAACCTCCATATAATATTTATTAATAATAAAGAGAGATATGGTTATCGTAGAATTACATTAGAATTAAAAAATAATGGTTATAATGTTAATCATAAGAAAGTTTATAGAATAATGGTGAAATTAGGTTTAAAGCCATTAAAAAGAAACAAAAGAAAATATTCATCATATAAAGGAACAATTGGTAAAATAGC
>ERZ857629.908-NODE-908-length-36638-cov-10.844955_pt1 | contig 36638 bp, 51 predicted proteins | sample MGYA00519700_ERZ857629 | MGnify/ENA primary metagenome ERZ857629 (study PRJEB31778, sample SAMEA3449351) | human gut metagenome | biome: human gut; feature: human-associated habitat; material: faeces | place: United Kingdom | collected 2010/2012 ... | reverse complement strand
GGTTCTATGATCCGGTGGGACTCCATTGCCGCCAAACCCAAGAGCTATGATGAGAACGGCAAAGCCATCAAGCCAAAAGACTATGAACGATAAGGAGGTGTTCGCCGATGGCACGAAAATACGACTTCATTTCGGAGCTGTATAACCGAACCTGCAAAACGGTCGTTGCAAACCCCGAAAGCTGGGAAGCTTTTTCTACGCTCTGCCTGCTACAACTACCGTCTGTGTTTTGATGAACAGCTTTTGGTTCACGCACAGCGACCGGACGCCACCGCCGTTCTTCAGATCGACGACTGGAACCAAAAGTTCGGGCGATGGGTTAATCGTGGGGCGTAATTGCCCAGCACTTTGATGCGATGCGGTTGCTTGGAGAGTTGCAGGACACGATGAAGCCGCTGCCGTCTATTGACGGGCAGTTGAGCTTGATGGCAGCAGGAGCAGCGGAACGAAAGCTCCCTGTTTTTACTTTCTCTCAGGAGATCGTCGACGCTGTTGTATGCCCTAAGTGTTATGGAAAGGAGGATGCAGAATGATTCGTGTTGTTCAAGACTTAACTCGTGAGGAATTAGATGAACTTAAACAGAGCTATATTTGTGTGATGAAGGAGGGATCGGACGAGCCTGCATATTGGGACGATTTGGCAGAAGCGCCGGATTGCATATCAGATGAAACACTGTTTGAATATTATGATGGAATGGTATTCACGGACGATGATTTCTGGTGCAATTTAGAAAAGGAGGGATAAGCTATGAAACAGTACAACACGCAGGAAGAAGCTGTACGGGAGTGCGGTCCTAATGAAATCACGGTACAAATTGACAATGTTTGGGCGAATATGACGTGGGCAGAGTTTAGCTTGTGGGCAGCTACATATCAAAATCCATAAGGAATCAGAAAGCGTTTCGAAAAAGTGCTGCGTGTGGTAAGAGTAATATGGTAAAATAGGCAAGGAGGCAAATGTGAGATGGCATTCAAAATGGGCGAATTAAATCTGATTAGTGTCGCTAACTATCTGGGCTATCTTGAAGGCAAGGGGCAGATAGTGATTGACGAAGAAGAACAGTTGTATGGCTTAATGGAGGCAATAGATGAGGATGTAGACAAGGCTGCACGATGTCTGCTAAGTTCGTTTGACTTTTGGACAGAGGTTGAAGCCGCTATTAAGCGAAACTATGTACCACCGACAGAGTAACATCAATTCTACGCTGTTTTTGCAGTGTCCAGTGTCACAAAAATGGACTTAACATATCTGAGACGATAAATCCTACGACCAAAAAGAAGGATCTTTCAAACACAGTAAACAATCAGGAAAAACGAGGTAAAAACGCATGGCTGTTTTAGAGTTCAAACCACGGATTGTAACGCCGTCGAGGATTTTGATTTGCCCTCAGTGCGGATATGAAAATGATGGCGACCACAAATTTTGCGGACAGTGCGGGTTCGGTTTGATACCTACGCCACGCACCACCAAACAACGGTATGTGCCTAACAGTAAACATACTAAAGTGCCGCTGAAAACATTGGAGGAAATCAATGCATTTGAGCAAACATTGTTAAACGCGCCGAGAAAAAAGACAGCGTATAGAAATGGGGTGTTGTTCCGCACGGGAATTAGCATTGGACTTCGAGCTGGGGATTTGGTAAAATTAAAGGCGAACCAATTCCTTAAAGCTGACGGTTCTCCCCGCGATGCGCTATATGTCATTGAGCAGAAAACAAATAAAGGCAGAGAGATAAAATTGGATAGCAGACTGGCAGATATGGTGGCCGGATACGTGGAGGATTTAAAAATTGGTTCAAATGAGTATTTGTTTTGGAGTCAAGATAGCACCGGCCACATATTGCGTAAGAGTCTGAATGATAATATTATTCGTCCAGCAGCGCAGAGATTGGGGTTGGACACACGGCTGTATGGTTCGCACACACTGAGGAAAACGTATGCATATCAATTTTACACACAGGCTAATGCGCTTAGTCGAGAGCGTGGGTACAGAGCGTTGTCAATGTTGTGTAAGGAATTAGGGCATAGCAGTGAAGCGATTACCCTGTGTTATATTGGTATAGATAAAGAAGAAGTGTGCGAGATTTGTGGATTAACCGCTGATCAATATGATTGGGGGTTTGCTGAAGCATTACGAGAAGAATTTAATGAGGAGGAATAGAATATGGATAAACAGCCATTCACTGATCAAGATTTAAAGGGTTGGGCGAAGTTTTTTGTGATTGTTGGTGCTGGTTTATTGCTGTTATATTTTATTGTCCCTGAAGATGATAGAGCGTGTATACTGTTTTTTGGGGTTTGTTATGGTGTGATATTTTTGAGTTTTTTATGTGCGCTTATAGGTTGCGGCGTGATTTCTGATGAAGAAGCGCAAAAAATAGCAGAACAAGAGAAGAAGGAAAATGAATTGTATGAAGATTGGAATACATGGTCAAAGGAGGATACACGCAAATGAAAATAAGTAATTTACTATTTGGGGCAAACATCAAAATACCTGAGCGCCACGAGGATGGAACCTACGAGCTGGCGGACTACACGGTGGGTTGTTATAATAATTTTGGCATTAACACTGTTGGACTTGTCCGTAAAGATATTCATAGTATGTGCTGGTTCGGCGACAGCGTGGAGTACCCCGCATCAGACCTGGACAAACGCATGGCCGAAATATTCGATAGTTACCCAGATGAATTGCAAGATATGATTGTCGATGTAGAAATTCCACTCTATTGTGTAGAGGCAAACCCCATTGAAATAACCCGAAGCGTTTTTGCACCCACATTGACCATGGTAGGCGACGGCGATAACCACGGAGTGGACGAGGGCTTCGCATGGCCTATATTTACTGGTCGGCATAGTCGCAAAAAGGCTATTAACGGTGTTGAACGCAGCTGGTGGCTTTCCTCGCAAGCCTCCTCTGACAACGCCTGGAACGTCGATGCGGACGACGGCTCCGCCGACTACGACTTCCCCTCGTACTCGTTCGGTGTTGTCCCCGCTTTTGTACTCCCTCAATCGGTACAGATTGATTATCTAACGGATAATGACGGCAGTTACAGATTGACGGAGCTGACAGCATGTTATAGTGTTGCGGGATAAATAACGACGCGGTATTACCGTGACGTGATTAAGGAACTGGGAATATAATTGATTGGGAGGCAAAATATGTATATTTGTTTATTGAATCCGTATGGAAAAGACAATGGAATGAAAATATGGTATCGTAAGCAAGGGGATAATTGTTTTGATTTTGTATCTTCCAAGGAATTTGCATCCCCACTAACTAAGGATGACGTGCTGAATATTATGCGCTATGCGGATTGGTATAAACAACAATATAACGCCAGTTCAATCAGGGTAGAAGGATAAAACGGTTATTGTATAGCAACATGGGAGGATAAAAAAAATGGCAAAGGCAACAGCGGAATGTACTTGCAAAACTTGCGGAAAAGTCTACACAGCAACTAAAATTTGCCGGAATCGCCGTGATGCCGATGAGTGGGAGCAGTGGGCGACCGAGCATTATGATGAGTGCTCTGAATGTTACAAAGCCCGTCAACAGGCAGAGCGGGAGACGGCCAACGAGAAGGCGGCGCAGGAGAGTAGAGCAGTGGGCTGGCCTGAATTGAGCGGGTCGTCGAAACAGGTGGCGTGGGCAACTACAATCCGCAAAACAAAAATAGATGAGTTGATGGCCCGCGAACCCACCGACACGGGGCTGCGCTACATAACATGGATTATACAAACTCATACCGATGCAAAATATTGGATAGATAATCGGGAGTGGTCGTTGTGCGGCCAGTGGGGTTCCAAATTGTGGGACGAATGGCAGGCCACAACCAATGTCGAACAATCACTATAAGCCGCCCGCTTTAGAGGGCATGAGGGTAAGGAGGGGCACGAAATGTACGGCACAATCATTATCAAACTCAAATCAGCGCAGGCGCAGTTGAAGACATGGGCGCATGATAGCATATATGACTTTCTGACCGACCACGGTTATAGCCACGACATAGCTGCGGATGTTGCAGGCTGGGCAGACCTCGCTTCTGTCGGCGAGGAATATGATCTTGACGGTGCGACAATCATTATCGTCGATTAACGAGGGGCGTTAAATAACGGTTTTGAATCCACAAGGAATCCAAATTCAAACCAACATAACACTGGCGAATGGCCGGTGTTTTTATTTTAGAAAGGAGAACAATATGACAAACAAAGAAAAGGCTCTGGCGTACATTAAGCAGATGAGGTTGATCGGTATGGACTCACAGGAGTTCACAGATGATATGGTGTGGATGTCAGTGCAGGACAACGATCAGGCTCGTAGCGGAGCGATGTTTCGGCTGGACGATGATGTGCGCCGCAAGATAAATGAACTGGAACAGAGTGGCAGCATTGTGTGGCACATCGTACAAGGCACATACCGTTTCTGGAATGAACCTGAAATTGAAACCGCAACCGATAAAGAATCTGAAACGACCGAGGCCGAAACCCCTGCACCCGCACCTCTGCCGTACACAGATATACGTTTCACGACCTATCTATTGGCCACAGATGAGGATGGCGACACGCTGGCAGAATACGACGCCAAACAGTTCTATGCTTTCGCTTGGGTTGAAAATGAGGATATTCCTGAACTGTCTGAGTACGGTACTGTCATCATTGAGAGATGTAACGGCGGTCTGTGGCGCGTAGGTTAATTCTACGGTCGAATTTGAATAACTGGGCACTGAAAATTGGACTTGGCGTATCACAGTAGATAGATCGGTTGGCTAAAACGGAACCTCTTTCATTGAATGAGTAGATAGGCAAAAACAAACTAAAAACGCATGGCAATAAACGGGTGCGGGATACTCGATTGCCGGATAGGAGGGTATATGCAGCTCGGAGATAGAGTTATTCACAAAGGTCAGCATAATAATGTGGGGACGGTCACACAGTTATTGAAGGGCGATTTGCTTATAGCGTGGGATGCAGGTGGGTTTGAACGCACCCAGAGCGGAGCGCTGTATACAGTGGGCTACGACCCGAAGATGGGTGACAATAAAGGCGTGTGGCACGCACCAAAAACCCAAGCGCAAACTTTTCTCGACTTTGTTCATACTTCGTGGTAAAATCAAAAGAAAGGCGGTACTTTTATGAATAATCAGCGCAGAGCAAATCTCAGACAGGCACAGGCCATACTCCGCAAGGCACAGGAGTTGATTAAAATGGCGTATGATATTGTAGAGGACGCTAAGGGTGAAGAAGAAGATTGTATGTTTTGTATGCCGGAGAACTTGCAGGAATCAGACAGATATTATGAAATGGAAGATCGAGTAGACAGCATGGAAGACATCTTATTGAACATGGATGAGTTTGATAATTCAGTGGATGAAATTGTAGACTCAATCGACACGGAAATGTAAAGGAGGTGGTTGTATGCTTAATCCAAAGGTCAAATCATCTGGCGAACGTGTAATAAGGGGTGTGGTGGCTGGTGCTATGCTGGGCGCTGGTGCTGTTTCAGCCAAACAGGACCAAAAAAGAAAGGCGCAGGACGCGGAGCGTCGAGGATTGCTGCGCCGTCAGGATGTCTATGAGGCGCATATACGGAAGCAGGTTTATTTGTCTCGATTTGCCGCCAACGATTTTAGCTGGGTTCCTGAAAAGTTCCAAGAGGACCTGAAGTGCAGCTATCGTTTGCAGCAAGACTATGCCGATGGCATGGTCGACAGGGAGCTAATGGCAGACGGGTTTATGCCAATGAGCGAACAGAGTTGGGACAAAAATTGGAATGTCTATACGCATAATCCATTCACTTGGTTTATTGCGGCGCACAAAGAATTTCTCAAGGACATTCAGAACCCTAAATGGCCTGCAATGTCAAAGTGGAATCTAACCTTGGAGGGCTATAAGAGATTCTTTCCTGAGCGTTTTGACGAGAACGGTCAGCCTATACGAAAATAAAACCCATAAGGAATCGAAATCAGATCGGCATTGCCGGTCTTTTTTCTTATGCGAATTTGCATTACCGCTGGGTGTAGTATGGAGATGGAGGTGATGAGCGCATACTACACTCTATGATAGTAAGTCGGTTGGCGCAAATACGCACAGAGCGTCATATCACAACAGCGGCGCTGGCGAAGAAGTCAGGCGTCAGTCAGTCTACAATCACACGTATCGAAAACAATATGGAAGACCCGCGACTATCTACTTTGGTGGCTATTGCGCGGGCATTGCACGTCACTATTACTGATTTGTATACAGAAAAACATTGGTAGATAAGGTTATCGGGATTTGTCAAGGGGTTATTTATCACATCACTTGTTGACTAAAGTATCCTATAAGGATATAATTGCAGACACATCATAAAATAATATCGTGGGAGGAAACAATAATGCAGGCATTACAAGTAAGCAAATTGCAGGCGCATCCGCAAAACGAGTATTTCTTTGATGAAATGAGTGGACAGAAATGGGAAGAATTTAAGGAAAGCATAAAAACCAGTGGGGTCATTGAGCCTATTGTGGTTACGCAGGACTTAATCATTGTGTCCGGCCATCAGCGAGTGCGGGCTTGCAGGGAATTGGGGATTGTTACAATACTTGGTGAGGTCAGGCACTATGACAACCACGATGGCAGGTGTGCCGAAGATTGGGTCATCAAGGACTTGATAGAAACCAATGTGCGGCAGAGAGGGAATATAGGCGGCAGTGAGCTGAAGGCGGTGCATCGGGTGGACGAGCTGCGGCGTATATATAAGGTAGATGGAGGTGGTAAACATAAAAGTTGTGACAATGTAACAACTTCGGGTGAACCTGTGACAGCAGAGGAGGCTTGCAAAGCTGCCGGTATTGATTATGCTTCATATAGGCAATTCAAATCTCTGTCCGATCTTATCCCGGATTGGCAGGAACTTTTGGATTCCGGCAATGTATCTGCCAGCGTAGCTTCTCGTATCATAGGCAAGCTGTCAGAGGACGAGCAGGAGCAGCTTTATAATGCTCTGCCGGTGAAGGAGCGTATCACAGCCAAGCTCACTGAGCAATATTTGCGTCAGATACGGCAACAGCAATGTGAAATGGAGCAAAAGGAAAAGCAATGGCAAGGCACTAATGCGTCGCTTACCAATAGACTTAATTTGATTGTGGCGAAGAATAATGAATTGGATGACCGTATTACTGAACTTAAACAGAAGGGTGATCCCGAATTGGTTGCCAAAATAGATAAGCTGCAAGAAGATTGTAGGCGGGCTTATGAGAATTATCAGAAAGCCAACAGCGAAAACTATAATCTGAAGTGCAAGTTGCAGGATTCGCAACAGAAAATTGATGAGGCTAACGGGTATATTCAAGAGCTGTTAGAGCAAACAGAAGCGTTGGAGGACAATGCCTTGACCTCTGAGCAAATGCGGGAATTGACCAATCTTCGAGCCGAGAAAAAGCGGCTGGAAAGGGAACTGGCGCAACGAGAGCCGACACCCCTTGCTGAACCTGCCATGCCGTCATATACTATGGGTGGACTTAAAAAATTCTTGTGTACGACCAAATCCGAATTGGAAACCTATCTTAATTCTAAAACCTTAAATCTTAATGCTGAAGCTGGCGATAATGATTATATAAGGGAAATGATTAGCGAACTCGTTCCGCTTGCTTTGCACGTTAAGGATAAGGTGTGTACTTTAGTAGCGTAAGGAGGACGTGTGTGATAGCAATAGATGATGCTCAATTTAGAGAGCGCGTACGCCAGCATCGGTTGTGGATAGATAAGAATGATGAAGGCCAGCAATTAGTATTGCGGAATTGTAGGATAAAGAGTATAGACGTTTGTTGCCAAGATTTGAGTTATGCACAATTCGTTGATTGTATTTTTATAAATTGTAGGTTTTTAAAATGTAATTTTACTGAGGCAGTGTTTATAGGATGTTCGCTATCGAATTGTGTTATTTTTAGGTTCTGTGATTTGCGAGAAGTAGATTTGTGTGGTGCGAATTTGTATACTTGCGGATTTGCTGATTGCTTTGGTTTAGATACTGCCATTGTTGACGATAAGACGCTGTATTATCGTCCTCAATGCCCCACGAACGGCAGCTTTATTGGGTACAAGGGGGCATGGTGCTATGATACGGAGCTGCATATACGCCCCGTATTGGTTACACTTGCAATTCCAGCCGATGCGTACAGGAGTAGTGCAACTACTCAAAAGTGTCGATGTGATAAGGCGATGGTATTGGATGCTTGCGACTTGTCTAATGGCCAACCGCTTCCCAATACAGTACCAATCCATAGTGTATATGATAGTAATTTTGTGTATACAATCGGGCAAACGCTGCAAGTTGCCGATTGCAATACAAATAGATGGGACGAATGTTCTATCGGTATTCATTTTTTCATGGAGAAGAAGGATGCGCGTTTGTGGATAGAGTTACAGATAAACGACTGTTCATTTTAAAAGGAGGTGATGAGGAATGGCAACTGAAAAACTGAGTATGGGTATTGAAATCGATAAGGCTCTGATAGAAAAGAACGTAAGCGACGCTGTGTGCATAGCAATCGCTGATGCGTTGGGAGATAAAACCGAATTAGTGCGCAAAGCTGTGCGGGCGGTTGTCGCCAGCTCGGTAAATGAAAGAGGCGAACCATGTTCTCCGAGTTCATATCGGGCGCAACCGTATTTGCGGTGGTTGGCAACTAATGCTATCAAAGATACTGTGGCTAAGGAAATAACCACAATGGTTGAAAATAATCAAGCGGCCTTTTCGGCTATGATTAGAGCGGAGCTTAATCAGCCTGCGGTCCAAGACGTGTTAGCTAAGAATTTCATAACGGCTATATTAAATGCCAGTCAGACTGGTTGGCGTATGCCGGTCACTGTGTCGTTCGAACAAATAAAGGAGGATTAAAAAGTTTCATGTTATTTAATATGGTATGTAACAAAAAATCGGGGGGGGGGGGCATCCTTTGATATACAGATAGCTTCTTTGCTCCCCGGTACAGTCGTTGATGGTCAGGTGATAGTATTAACTACTACTACACCTGAAACGATTTATTTTTCTTATGTCAAGCCCGCTGAACCCGCCAATGGCGATTTGTGGGTGCATACAGTAGATGGTGGCGGTTATCAACTCAATGTGGCCGGTGAACAAAATTTGACCCTGACCCCCGGACTTACGATGCAGTACAACGGTTCAACATGGGTATATTGCAACGCTTATATCGGGGTGGCGGGTGTGTGGCAGCTATTCAGCACCAATAGCCCGTTCTCGGCGTTGACGTGGGAACAAATCATTTCTATATGCAATAGCGGCGAATTGATAACGAATTTCAATGGATTTACACTTAAAGCGGCCAAGAATGTGACGTTTGGCTCTGAAACTGTTGCGGTTGAATTGTGCGGTGTGCGTACTGATGCTCGTACTGATAGCGGTGGCACAGGCGGCAAGGCTGCGGCAACCTTCTTTATGAAGCAGTGTTTTTCTGCCAGCGCTCAGATGAATAGTGGTAGCACTAATGAGGGCGGCTGGGGTGCGTCTCGAATGCGTTCTACGACTGTACCTTCATATCTCAATTTGTTGCCCGCAGAATTAAAGGCAACGAACGGTATTAAGGCTGTTAATAAGGTAAATAATAAGGGCGCAAATCCTACGTCAGATAGGCTGTGGCCGGGATCTGAGTATGAAATTCTGGGTGTAACTTCTTACTCTGGCACGCAAGAGGGCGTAAAGTACACTCGGAGCAGTAACGTCTTTATGCAGAATGGCTCCGCTTGTTATGTTTGGCTACGCTCCGCGTATGTCGGCAACTCCACTGACTTCTGTATGGTCAACGCTTCTGGGAGCGCGGACTATGGCGATGCCTTTATCTCGAGTGGCGTGGCGCTGGGCTTCTGTATTTAATCGAAAATAGGCGCTTGCAAAGCGCCTTAATCCCCCGTTGACTTCCCCGTTAGGGGAAGCAACGGCAGGCGAAATAATGAAAGGAACAAACAATGTCAGTATATGCAAGCAAACGTAAGAAAAGCAATGTACAGTTTTTAGATACTGCTATGGACTTGTGGCGTTATAGCCGTGCTAAAGCGTTAAAATTCCCTAAACGTCGCACATTTTATGGCGGGGCCAGAATCAACGAATTAGCAGCGCATTGTTGTAATTATGTGCGTGCCGCCAATGGCGTATATGTGAACAACCAAGCCCAGCTTGATGAGCGCATACGTTATTTGAACAAGGCGTATCAATGCCTGCAAAATCTATATGATGAAATTACTTTAGCTTATGAAGATTGCATTATCTCTTTAAACGCCGAAGAATCATGGATAGCTATGATCCACAAGGAAATGGAATTGATTCAAGGTGTTAAGAAAACTGACAAAGCACGTTTCCTTAAACAAAAAGCTGGCAAGACTTCCTCATAATTGTGTTTAGGTTTTAGGCTGTATAGCATTTGCTCCGCTTGTAATGTTTGGCTACGCTCCGCGAATGTCAACAACTCCAACAACTTCTGTATGGTCAACACATCTGGGAGCGCGAACAATGACAATGCCAATAACTCGAATGGCGTGGCGCTGGGATTCCATTTCATGTCCGACGTATTAACTTCTTTTAGAAGCGAACTCAGTACAACAAATAGAAGGAGCCTAAGACCTTCCCGTAAGGGTAAATTTGATTCTTTGATGAAAGCGACCGGACGCTGCTTGCATGGACAGATGATACGTGCTCTCTCTGTTTTCATGGTCGCAACTATGTGGCTACAACACGTTACAGCCATACGAAGGACTTTTTATGACAAGTGAAGAACGGCATGAACTGCGGTATCAACGCCGCAAACAATACCGAGAAGCACAACGCACTAAGCGCAATGCGGCTGTCGGTAATTTTAATGAGATTTTCTCAATGGAGCACCTATACAAAGCATGGAAGGCGTCGCGCAAGGGCGTAGGCTGGAAGTGCAGTGTGCAGGAGTATAAGGCTAATGCGCTGGATAATATTTACTGCGATAGGCAACGCCTGTTAAACGGCACATATCGCAGTCAGGGGTTTGTAGAATTTGATTTGATTGAACGCGGCAAACCGCGACATATCCGCAGCGTTCATATTTCAGAAAGGGTGATTCAACGCTGTCTGTGCGATTATGCTTTGATACCGCTTCTTAGCAGCACCTTCATTTACGATAACGGGGCATCTCTGAAAGGCAAGGGAATTGACTTTTCGATGCAACGCCTTGTCAAACATTTACATCAATACTATAATAAGTATGGTACAAATGAAGGTTATGTACTCACGTTTGACTTTTCTAAATACTTCGATTCTGCCAATCATGCGGCGATATTTCAGGAGTTACGCCGTTGTATCACAGATCCAGATGTGCTCCGGCAAACCGAATATTTTATCAAACAATTTGGTGATCAAGGATTAGGGCTGGGCAGTCAAGTCTCACAGATATGTGCCTTAGCACTCCCTAATCGTATCGACCATTTTGTGAAAGAAAAGTTGGGTATAAAATATTATGCACGGTATATGGATGATGGGTATATTATTCATCCAAGTAAACAGTATTTAACTTTGTGTTTGCACCAGTTACAATCCGAATGTGATAAGTTAGGAATTAAGTTAAACCCTAAAAAGACACAGATTGCCAAGTTGAGTAACGGCGTGAGCTTCTTAAAAGGTTTGTATGTCCTAAACAATCATGGCGGTGTGTGGCGTAAACTCAGTCCGCTATCGGTAACAACTATGCGGCGCAAATTAAAGAAGTTCGCTCAATGGTTAGCGGCGGGTCGAATGAGTTTAGACGATATTCGGGTGTCGGTTGATTCGTGGACAGGCCACGCTCAACGCTTTCACGCATATCGTAGTATATGCAATATTAAACAACAATTCAGGGCGGTGCAAGCCGCCCATTGCATTGAGGTGTCGCCAAGTGGTAAAGGCATCAGACTTTGACTCTGATATACGCAGGTTCAAATCCTGCCACCTCAGCCAGCGGGCAACCGCACTATACCTCCTCAATAGAATTGGCGACGGGGAACAGACCTGTGGCAGCTCGGAAAGACGGGCATCACGCTCAAGTGGTGGAACGGCATACACAAGGGATTTAAAATCCCTCGGATAAAACCATGCGGGTTCAAACCCCGCCTTGAGCACCAGCAGTGAAAAATTGGAAGGTAGGTGATAGCCTTTGTGGAGAATTTAGCGGAACGTAATATTGACGCTATTCTCAACATTCTTACCGATGTGCAACAACGGTACAGATTGAATGAGGATATATACAAAGAAGCCAATGATGAAATTCAAGACATTCTGCACGACATAGAATTGTCCAAACCGAAGAACGCTCGTGATGGGTATGCGTGTTATAAGGCATTACGTGAAGCCAGAATCCGCAGGCGGCAAGCTAAAGAAGAAAATGAAATTTTAAAGGGGTTGTATGATTTTACTCAAACGCAAAACACCTTGGCATCTAAATTAGCACAGATAAAAGGAGATTCACGGAAGATTGTAGTCAAACAACAAAACCAAGTATATAGCGCACGAGTGCCAAATAACCCGGTGATACCAGACATTCAACAGCAAACAGAAGGGAAGTGGGGTAAATCACGATGAACGAATTGCAGAAGGACTTGCAAACAGCACGTCAAATAAGAATAGATTTAGATAAGTTGTATCGGAAATATGGGAGTTGGAATCTTTGCCATATCATACGACTATTAACTGTGGCGGTAGAGTGCAATATTCCGTGGATAGATTTAAAAGCAGGCGAAGGATGGGTGAGAATGAACAAATGCCCTGCGGATTTCGGGTTTTATTTTGACCGCGAGTTTCATTTAGTGAATACGGCTACAAACGCACAGTTTGAGATAGCTAAATGGTATATTTGTTTTAAGTGTGGCGGTATAGGACGTTTGAATTTGGTTGATTCACAATACGCTTATAAGCAAGAGCCAGATAAAGTGTGGCAAGACTTTTTAAAATGGATATTAAGCTATGAGCCGATAGATTGGGACGATTGGAACAACGAGTATGTATTTTCTTTGGAGAATGGGTTAAGGTTGTATCGCGATTTCCAAACTGGATATGACAAGTTCTATCAAGCAATGAATCAAGCTGTTGGCCGATATAGGATGCGAGAACTGCAAGCTCAGATGGATGCATTGCGAGAAGATGTATGACTATAACCGAAGCTGTGAAATATTGTGAATCTCACGAGTGTGAAAACTGTCCCGTATATTATTTGGCGAATGATATTCGGACCAATTATGAGAAAAAGGAATCGCATTATCTGTGTGCAATAAATCTCACACGATATGATAAGGAGACATTAAATGTTAGAGTGTAAATACTTTTTAGAAAATATAGCGAACAATTTCCGCAATATAGCCCTTTATATACTCGTTATCGTGTTATACATCGTAGCACTGTCTGGCCCGATATTCGTAGGTATATTCACTGGAAATATAGTATGGGGGGTGCTAACGTTGCTTGTTGGTACTTCGTTACTTATGGCGATTGCGGCAACGATCAATGATGATATAAGCGATGTTTAAGAAGGTTGTTGCACTAAAAAGGCAACTGACGAAGGGCGTAAATGAATAAAGAAGAAATGTGTAAACACTTGTGGAGTAATGAAATCATAGGAACGGAATGTACTATTAGCGCCGAGGACATTCCGACAGTCGCTAAAGCTATAATGCGAACTATTCCAATAAAACCCCTTGTATTTATGTATAAACCCTTCATGCACTACGGTTGCCCGGTTTGTGGAAGTTATATTCGCACTCCTCGTACAACACCGGGATACCACGAGTATCAACAATATTGTGATATGTGTGGACAAAAAATTGATTGGGAGGATTTGGTTGATGAAAATACTTAGAGCGGGCATAATTGATAAAAAAGTTAAGCGATTCATCTGTCCATCGTGCGGCTGTGAGTTTGAAGCCGATTCATCGGAATATGAGATGTGTTCACGAATAGCTTATATACATGATGGCGTCAGCGTACAGTGTAGATGCCCGTGTTGCAAACAAATGGTTTTTTGTAGTGACTTTTAACGAGGAGGTAATATGACCAGATACGAGCAAATTATATCCCTAAGCAAGCAAGAAATGGTGAAGTTCATCACTAATTATACTAATATGTGCGAATATTGCCCGTGTAGATTAGTGTGTACGGAAGGTTTGGCGAACACCAAATGTGCTATGCTGTTAAAATGGTTGGATTCTGAAGGTCATATTTACGATCATATAATGGAGGTAGAATGAAAGTTTATGAACTGATGACCATTCTCGGTCAATTCCCTGCTGATGCGCCGGTATCTATCTGGACGTTTCTTGCGCCCTCTGATATGACGTATGACGAAGACGACGATATGTATGAGGTCAATATGTTGACCTTTGACTGCGACATAGACACCAACGGTGTGGTGAGTATCGGGTAGACCCCTATACACGATACCAAGAAAACGATATAGTATATCTGTTCATTACATTTCTTATTTGTATTTTGCCCAGAAAGGAAAAGTGAATATTGCTAACTTATAAAGAGTTTGAAGAAGTCATGCTTGAAATTAAGGCATGGTGTGATAGGCTTGACGCCGTTAATGCGTGTGGTCTCTGGGTGTGGGATTGGTCGCAAGGCGGTTGCGCTCATGTTGCTGTTGATATGCTAATGCGCGTCATGCACGACACGGACAAATGGATTGAATATTTTATTTTTGAAAAAGATTGGGGTCATAATACCGAGCTGCAAGCTACATGGGGGGACGGTACTCCAATACTGCTTAATACAATAGATGACCTATACAAGCTGTTACGGGCCTGCAACAGCATGAATGAAGATTAAGAATCGGAAACGGTTCTTTTATATTTCCAAAAAATACAGAAAGGATTAGACAATGCAACACTATTACTACTCGGAGACTCTACATCAGATGTTCGACAGTGAAGAAGAATGTCTGAAAGCAGAAGAAAAAGACAAGAATGAGAAAGCTGAACGTAAACGTCTGGTTGACGAACAGACAAGACGTTGGCTGGAAGTCAAAGAAGCGGACAAAAAGGCGTATGAGCTGCGCCGCCAGTACAATAAAGATTATCACGGAAACGATTATCTTTGTGACATCTTTCGATTCTTTTAATAGGAGGTATTTGATTGAACACTTTTAGCTTTATTGCCAACATTGCACTTGGTAAAGAGACCGATAAGTTTAAACCCTACGAGGAAAAGAAGTTTAATAGCGGCTGGATTAACCGCACTCTCAAGTTTAACGCCGTTGCCGGTACAAACCGCATCATGTGTGAAATCAAAGGTGGTAGTTGGGAAGATGGTCATGGCACAATTAAAACATGCGCCCCTGGCACAGTTGATGACGCAGGTAAGCGTGTTAAGGGCGAACCGATTGAAATACCGTGGAAAGACCGTACTTTGCAGAGTAACATCGACCAAGTAGCACCTTTTCGCAAATTCATTGTTGACCTTGAAGAAATGGGCAAGCGTAAACTGCTTCAGCGTATTGTGGAGGACGGCGAAGTAACCGATGAGACTTTGGCTGAAGCCAAGGTGGACAGTCTGGAAGCCGCTCAAGCGGCACTGGAAAAGAGTAAGGCGAAGCGGCATGAGTTCTTATCCGAATGGGACTTTGCCGCTTTTGTATACAAACTGCTGAACAATGAGGCGGTCAAAAATCTGAAGTGCAGGGTGTCTGGCAATCTGGTGATGACTGAGTATGAGGGTAAATTCTATCAGCATTATGAAGTTACTCGCATTATGCGTGCGGCGGCAGATGCCGAGTACGACACCGAGGCGGTCATCACCCTGAACTTTGGTCAAAATGCAGTTGATGACGGCAGTGTGGAGGAAAAGGGTAAGTATTACATCAACGGATATACTTTTGATTATGACTCTCAGCGCAAGCAGAAGATTCCCTGCCCCATTATGCTGACTCTGCCGGTTGGCACAGACGCTAAGAGCAAAGCCTATGCGGAACTGCTCAAAAAGAATTTTACCATCAATCCTGTTGATGGCGAAATTTGTAAGGAATTGGCCGTTAAGGTGGAGTGCGTAGACGGGGCCGAGCGACTGGAACTGACAGAAGATATGCTCAGTGATAATGAAAAAGAGCTGCTGATGATTGGCGCTGTTACGATGGATGAGCTGGTGCGTGATCGCGGCAAGCAGGTATACGGAGACCGCATACGCGAATTTGTTATCACTGGTTTCGCTCGTGGCTGGCTGAGTGGCGCAAGATTGACTGCCTATCACGAAGAAGATTTTGTACTGCCCCCTCTGGAAAAGGTAGACACTGAAGCACTGGCGAATGAACTGTTTACTGACGATGAGGACGACATTATAATTTAAGGAGGATTTAAATGGCGTTTTGTAAGCCCAACATCAATAGCATTTCTACTGATATTAGAGACCTGTCAATATATATACGCACAATCAAAAAGTTCGGTAAATCCACTCTATTCCGTGACGTTATCATGGAAAAATACAACGACCCTTCGTATGGCCTGTTGATCTCCATTGGCAAAGAACGTGGCGATAAACTGCTGGACAATTTGAACCGCGTTCACGTTGATACCTATAAAGAATTTATGGAACTCAAGCAGTGGCTAATCACTACCAAGGGCAGTGAACATCATATTGAGATTATAGGCTTTGATACCTGCGATGAACTGTTCCCCATTTTTGAAGCAGAAGTTATTCGCAAGTACAATGTTGAGGAAAAACCCGCCAAGCTCTGTACTTCCATTAAGGCAGCATACGGTGGCTATAATCGTGGTGTTGAAGAAACCGCCAGCATGGTTAAGAATTATATGAGTGATCTTGATAAGGCTGGTTTTACGCTGTGGGCTATTGCACATACTAAGTATAAGAACATTAAGCAGAAGGGCGATATGACCGATGGCTATATGCAGCTCACTTCTAATCTGGTCGCGAACTATGAAGCCATACTTGGCGATATTTTTGACATGACGCTGACCGGCATCATTGACCGCGAACTGGAAGAAGAAGAAATAGACATTGGCGGCCAGAAGAAAACCAGACGGCACGCTACTGACGCAATCCGCAAGCTGTATTTCCGTGGCACTAATCTGATAGATGCCGGAGGACGTTTTGCCGCTGGCGCTGTGCCGGAGTATTTGGTGTTTGACGAACCCAACATGGCTAAAAAGTTTATCGCTACCATCGAGCGTGGCATGGAGCAGTCCAAGTCGGAACACGTAGTCGCTCCTACGCCCATTGAAGTGTCTGGTGCGCCTGAGTCTGTGGAGGCCGATGAAATAGATGTGGCGGCTCTGAAACAGAACATACTTAATCGTTTTAAGGCGGCTTCTCGTGATACCAAACTGGCGATTAAGCACACCTTGCAGGAGCACGGTCACGAGTCTCTGGGCGAGGATATAGCAGTTGAGGTGCTTCAGGAAATCAACGGGATGCTTGACTAATGTTAGTCAAGTGCCGAGCCTGCGGAGCTAAAATAGACCGTGCCACTGCCTACAAGGTGGTTGTTGGCAAAGTCAATCAATATTACTGCAATTTAGCTGAATTTACTGATTGGCAACAAGCGAAAAAGAAGACTTCAGATAGCAAGGATAGATTATACCAGCTTGTTAATGAAGTCTTTGGATACAACGTTACTAATTCAATTTTGTACAAAGAAATGCAGGAGGTAGCCATTAAATATGACTACCCTCTGTTGTCTCAATACATTACAGAAAACAAAGCATATCTGAGCAAATGTATGGCTAAGGATTTTGTGTCCGAATATGCACAGATTAGATACTTCATGGCAGTTATACGGAACAATATAGCCAGCTTTATGCTTAAACAAAAGGCAATACCCGATAAGACCGCAGAGTTTGAGTTTTCCAGTCATCACTACCAAGCGTCTAAAAAACGCCAAGGTTTCGCAACAATAGAATAGGAGCACATTATGGGCAAGTTTATCAGCGGATGTGAAAAATACCCTAAAGAACTGCTGGAAGGCAGGCAGACCATTGAGGGTTCTGTAATTGCCTGCATTGCCAAAGATTTGCTCTTATTAGATGAGTGCGGCTTAACGGTAAATGATTTCATTACACAGGACGGCACATATTACTTTTCGCTGCTCAGACATATACGAGCGCAGGGTATTGCAGTCTTAGATGAATTATCGGTCTTATCCAACATTACCGACACTATGGAAACCGGATTCAACGAGCGAGGCGGCTACGAGACTCTGCACAATCTGGTCGAAGTGGTCAACGCCAAGAATTGGGATGCACTATTGGATTCGTTGTATAAGGCCAACATCGTTCTCAAACTTTATGACAACGGGTTCAATGTTATCTCGCCAATTACTGACAGCGGCAAAACGATTGTGCCGTATGAGTTGTTTAAAAAACTGGATAGCGAAGGCGTGTTGGAGTGGTACGAATCTCGCCTCAGTACATTTGGAACTGGCTATTCGTCTAAGGCTCTTGAGGAGGAAGATATAGAGTTTGACGATCAGTTCATTGAAGACTGTTGTGCCGGATTAGAAACGGGCGTGCCGTTTGACAGGTTTGATGACGACATTAACGGAGAGGAAGTGCGATGCTTGCCGTTCCTCTCCAACCAGCTAAACGGTTTTATGGACGGTACATTCAACATTCTTGGTGGCTTTAGCTCTGTCGGCAAAAGTTCCATTTGGATTACAATTATCATGGGCTTGTTGTATCGGGGCCGCAAAGTCTTGATTATCAGCAATGAGCAAAAATGCAAAGTGTTTAAGGTGGCAGTTATTGTGTGGTTGTTGTACAAGCGGTTCCACTACATGAAGATTACTCGTAAAGATATGTTGAACGGCAACATTTCTGAGGAAGATAAGCGCATGATTAAGGTTGTGCAGGATTATTGGGATAAAACCTATAAAGGAAAACTCAAATTTATCGCTATTCCTGATGCGGATATGACTTTTGTAAAGAAGAAAATCCGCGAATATGTGCTGCGTTTCGGGTTCGATACTGTACTATATGACACAATGAAGTGCGATTTCTCCGACACCAAAGATGACAAAGAGTGGGTGCGGCTGATTAAGGATAGTCGAGAATTTGATAAACTGGCAAAACGGTTTAATATTATCATGCTGGCATCTATGCAGCTTAGTATCGCCATGCAGGGCCGATTGTGGTTGGACGCTTCTACATTGTCCATGAGCAAGCAGGTCAAAGAAACTTGCGAAACTTTGATGCTCATGCGTTCTGTGTACCAAGAGGAACTTGACCCCGATAATAAGAAGGTTTACATTCGCCCATTTCGTCGTGTGCAGAAAAACGGTAAGTGGGTAGAAGAAGAATTTGAGTGCGACCCTACGGCAGTGTGGCGCGTCCTCTTTGTGGATAAAAACCGCAACGGTCAAGATTCTGCTGGTGATGGAGTTGCGTATATGCTCAAATTCCGAGGCCAGTATTGTTGTTTCTCGGAATCTTGTCTCTGCCGTCCCAAGCATGGAACGATATAAGGGGGATGGTGATGTGACATTCTCCAAGAAGTTAGAGAGATGCTTCTCACGCATCCAACGGTTATTGAACGCACATTATCACATTTCGGGTTTTCTCACATCGAGAATCGCGGAAATGAGATACGATGCGGGCATGATGACTATCGCAACAAAACATCTATTCGCATACGCTTAGATAACAACCCATATTTATATGTTAATGATTTTTCGGATGCTTATTCCGGCGAGTTATTCTCCTTTATAATCCGCGCCAAGGACACTAATTTCCGCTCTGTAATCTCTTTTATCAAGCGAGAACTGAATATTGATGATTATGGCATTAGCCAACGTAGCAGTATATTTGCGGGGGCGTTTGATAAGCTCACTCGTAAACGCAGTTCATCTGCGCCTCCGCAGATATATGACGCTGCTATTTTGAATCCGTATCCACAAATATTCGCTAAACGGTTTCTTGATGACAATATTTCCATTTCAGCCCAAAACGAGTTTGATATTCGCTACGACCCTGACTCTCAACGCATTATTATACCAATATACAGCAGCTCAGGCGAATTGATGGGTGTTAAGGGCCGTGCTAATTGGGACATAGCAGATGACGAGCCGAAGTATCTGTATCTCACGCCATGTCGATGCAGTGAAACCTTGTATGGTTTTGCCCATAACTATCGGCATCTGGTAAACAACACCATTTATATTTGTGAGAGCGAAAAGGCGGTGATGCAAGCGTGGGGTTATGGGCATTACAATTTTGTCGGTTTAGGCGGTAATCGTGTGAGTGATAAACAATGCAAGCTCATGGTAGAGTTGTTGCCAAAGCGCATTGTGTTACTGCCGGACGTGGGGCTGGATTGGACTCTCACAGAGCTTAATGCACGCAAACTAATGAGTTATACGCGACTGTTAGACATACAGATTGGCTGGTGGGATTGGCGTAAATATCACGACCCTGATAAAGCATCACCTACTGATTTAGGCGTAGAGCGTTTAGAACAAATTATCAAAACTGAAATAGAATGGGGTGATTGATTGTCACAGTTGTTTTCATATTCTAAGTTAGACACCTTTACAAGTTGCCCTCGCAATTACTATTGGACATACATTAAAGGTATACGTGGTGGCGAATCCGTATACACCTATCTTGGCAGCGTAGCACACGATCTTGCGGAAGCGATAGACCAAGGCCATACGACCAATGAAAAGGCGGTTGAGCGATTTAAGGAAGAAGTAGAAAACGCTGATATGCTGGGACTGACGTGGATAACGCCTAAGTCACAGGAAACCTATATCAACTGCGTATTGCATTATCTGCAATTCCACGAAGCATCGCAAGCCGCCAATCAGCATATTGAAGATGTGTTTGCAGTAGAAATCGGCGGCGCTGTTATTTGGGGTTTTATTGATAAGTGGTGCAGGGAAAATGGTGTGATTACTATTACCGACTATAAGACCAGCAGTAAATTTTCTGCCGCTGACCTTGAGCATAAAAAAATGCAGTTGTTCATTTATGCGGAAGCGCTATCTCGTTATTACCCAGACGATCAAATCATCATTCGCTACGATATGATGAAATACGCCAAAGTGGGTAAAACCCTTAAACCGCGCAATGAATTAAAAATAGACACTGAGTACACCGAGGGGTTTGTGCCGATGGAGTACACCGCAACGTGCCGACAGGAACTTTATGATTGGGTCAACAATATCATTACGGAGATAGACGCCAGAGACCCGGACGACATTGATACTTGGGAGATGGGCGAAAATCCGCAGAAGTCTTTCTTCTGTAAGCAATTATGTAGCCATTGTAACAAGTGCTTGAGTGAATAATATGGTTCATCTGCACCTACATACTAAGTACAGCCTGTTAGACAGCACTATTCAACTGGACGATTTAATTACCAAGTTGGATGAATTGGGTATGGATACAGTAGCCATCACTGATCATGGCAATATGTATGGTTGTTGCGAACTGTACAAAATGTTAAAGCAGCATGGCAAGAAGTTAATTATTGGTTGTGAATGTTATATTTGCGAGAATCGGTTTGAGACAGGACAGGCATATCATCTTATCCTGTTAGCCAAAAATGAAACCGGCAGGCTGAATCTACAAAAGATCGTCAGTGATTCTACTCGCCACAAATATAAAGGCAAGCCACGTATCGACTTTGATTTGCTCACGCAACACCACGAAGGTTTAATTTGCCTGTCCGCTTGCATGGCAGGGGAGTTGACACGCGCTCTGCAAGCAGGCAGTCTCTTGCAGGCCAAGCAAATAGCTTATAAGTATCAATTCTTATTCGGCGACGATTATTATATTGAATATCAATCCCACAGTAATCCTGAGCAACAACGTTATAATGCTCAACTGGTGGAAATTGCCAATGAATTGGGCATAAAATATGTGGTCACTTGCGATTGCCATTATTTAACTCCGGCAGACCAAAAGTATCACACTATTTTTATCCAGATCAATCAAAAGCGGGATGTAGGTGAAACATACCAAGACTGCTATGTACAAAACGAAGCCGATGTATTGCGGATATGCGAAAGCACACAGGCATACAACGCTAAAGCTATTGCTACCACGCAGGAAATTGCAGACAAATGCACGGCTGAATATCCATTGTCTGCGCCCATTATCCCGCACAACAAAGTGCCTGCTCCTTATAAAACCGAAATCGCATACATGAAAAAGCTATGCAATGACGGCTACAAAGCAAAAGGTCTCGACAAGCTGCCTGCCGATGCACAGCAAATGTATAAACAGCGTGCGCTATATGAGATGAACGCTGTTGAAAAAATGGGCTTTGAAGGTTATTACCTGCTGGTGGATGATTATTTATCCCACGCCAAACGACGTGGCATTGCCCGTGGCTCCGCAGGTGGTTCCTTGCTGGCTTATTTGATGAACATAGTAGACATCGACCCCATCCAATATGGCTTATATTTCGAGCGTTTTATTGATGTGGGAGCATTAGACCTGCTGGCTAATGGTTCTATTACCAAGGCTGAACTTAAAATCCCTGACGTGGATAGCGATTTCGGCAAACTGGAACGTGAGCATATCATGCAATATATCATCAGCAAGTACGGCGAAAGCAATGTAGCCTGTCTGGGGCAGTTTGGGTATTTATGGGCTAAGGGTGCAATTAAAGATATTGGCAGAGTGTTGGGCATTCCCTTTGAGGTAACTAATGAAATGACCTCGCGTATAGGTGATGAAAGCATCAAAGAGGTTGTTGAATTAGGGCTACTGGACTGCTACAAAGACCAGTATCCCGAACTACTGGACTACGCACAACATATCGCAGGCTTGCCCAAGTCGTTCGGCATCCACCCTTGCGGGCGTTTGATTAGTACACAACCAGCCGATTACTACAATGCTTTGGAATACTCAGAAAATGCAGACGCATGGGTCCTACAAGGAGATATGCACACCGCTGATGACTTAGGTTTGGTTAAGGTGGACTTCTTAGGATTACGCACAGTAGATGTGATGTGGGATGTGCTGGATATGATTGGCAAGTCGTATGAGGATATTTCACCTCGCAATATTGACCTGCATGATGCTGCGGTGTGGAACGAGTTTAAGCAGGGCCATACAGAGTTGATATTTCAGTTTTCATCTACTGGTATGCGTGGCGTCTTGCGTGATATGCAGTGCGACAACATCGACGATTTGGGCGTAGCTAATGCGTTATATCGCCCCGGAGCAATGCAGTATATATCTAATTACGTGCGGCGCAAACATGGCGAGGAGCAGGTTACATACATTCATCCAGATTTACAGTCCATCCTTCAGCCCACCTACGGCATTATCGTGTTTCAAGAACAGCTTATTGATATAGGACGCTTGGCAGGGTTGAACAACCCTGATGAATTGCGTAAGGCTACAGCAAAGAAGAAACCTCAGTTGATGGCTAAAATTGAGCCGGAGATGAAAAACGGCCTAATGCAACGCGGCTGGTCGCCAGAACAAGTAGACCAACTGTGGACTGACATACTGGACTTCGCCAAATACTCTTTCAATAAAGCTCATGCTTATGCTTATGCTTTGACGGCATATATTACCATGTATCTGAAGGTACATTATCCCGCTGAATGTATGACGGCATATATCAATTCCTATAAGGGATCGTTAAAAGATATTGTAATAGCCGTCACGGAAGCAAAGCGTATGGGGTTGACCTTGACGTTTGACAACTGGCGGCGTATTCAGGCTGATACAATGTGCCGTGATGGTATCGTGTATTTGGGCATTACTACTCTTAGCGGCTTCGGTGATATAGTAGCAACGGGGTTGCAGTCAATATGTGCTGATACTTTTATAGATGTAATCAAACAACGAGAGCATACAGCGATCAATAAAACTCAATTTGAAACATTGATAGCGTTGGGCTTTTTTGCCGAGTTCGGTGAGAGTGGATATTTGATGGACGTGTGGACGGCATACCAAAATGTATACAGCGTTAAAGAAGTCAAGAAAGATAAACTGCCCTTCGCAGAAGATTTGCTTAAACAATGCAGCAAGGAAACTGCAAAAAAATACAAGATTCTTGACCATGACAAACTATTCTCTCTGGTGTGTCAGCAACTTGTCACATCGTCATTACCAGTCTCCCAAATACTGACCACACAGCTTAAATATCAGGGCTATATTACTTACCAAGACCCACGGCTTCAAGGACATTATTTAGTGCTGGATTTAAGCACCAAATATTCACCGAAAATCAAATTATACAGTTTGGATACTGGTGAGATACAAGTGGTCAAGACATACACTAACACCTACCAAGCTAACCCGTTTAATCGAGGTGCAATTATACGAACAGGTCAATTTACTTGGAAGCCTAAATCACAGATGATTGACGGCAAGTGGTGCAAACTGTTGGATACCAAAGAACCGTGGATAACAACATATCAAATTAAAGGCGGTGTTGAATTATAGCGGTAGTTAATTTCCCGCAAGGCAAATATCGAACTATTTACATAGACCCTCCGTGGCCTGAACAGGGAGGGGGCAGGATTAAGCGCGGTGCAGACCGTCACTATCCACTGATGTCAGTCAAAGAGATTATTGCATTGCCCGTAGGCGAACTGGCCGACCCTGAAGGATGCCATTTGTATTTGTGGGCTACTAACAACTATCTACCAGCAGCGTTTGAATGTATCAAGGCGTGGGGATTTGAATATATCACCACAATTACATGGATGAAGGACAAAATAGGTCTCGGCCAATATTATCGTGGGGTAACAGAGCATTGTTTATTTGCCATTACGAAGAAACGTTTGCCGTACAAAATGGATGGTGATAAGCGTTGCCAGGGTATAACGGGATTCTGCGAACCTAAAACAATACACAGTCGCAAACCTATGCAAATGCGAGAAATGATAGAAATTGTAAGTTACGCTCCGCGCATAGAGTTGTTCGCTCGTGAGTCGCATGATGGCTGGGACTGCTGGGGCAATGAGGTGTAACCCAACGCAATACAATGTGTTTTCTTCTAATTTTGATGCGACCTAACAACGGTGCTTGTCAAACTACTCATAAATTCAGATAAGAAGTGAAGTGAATTAAATATAGGAATTTCAGTGCTCAGTCTTTTCGATGGCATGAGTTGTGGTCAAATTGCGCTCAAACAGCTCGGCATTGAAGTAGATCGTTATATTTCGTATGAAATAGACAAGTATGCCATATCAGTAACGCAACACAACTTTCCAAACACAGAACAATGCGGTGACGTGTTTACCGCTGATTTCACTCAATACCAAAATATAGATTGGCTTATTGGCGGTAGCCCGTGTACACATTGGTCGATAGCCCAGAAGAATAACCGAGAAACACAACCCAATAGTGGCATGGGCTGGGAACTGTTCAGCCAATATGTACGGGCTGTGCAAGAAGCTATGCCTAAGTATTTTCTATATGAAAACAATCAAAGCATGAGTAAGGCAATACGAGCTGCTATTGATGAAGCATTTGGATTTGAGGCGGTAGAGATCAATTCTGCGTTGGTATCCGCGCAAAATAGACGCAGATTGTATTGGGTAGGCAAACGTAATGAAGATGGCTCATATAGCCGTGTGCAAATTGCTTTACCGGCAAACAGAGACATCATGTTGCGAGACCTCTTGGATAGCGCACAAGGAGACAAAGCCTATCGCTTAAAGCCGTTATCTGACAGAGAAATGTCTTATATGGTCCGTGCAACTTCGGATGGACGTAACCATTTTGATTTTAGACACCATCAAGATGCTATCTGTGACAAAGCAGTATGTTTGACAGCCAATGTTAGCAAGGGGGTTCCATATAATGTCTGTTGTGAGCCAGTACGTATCGGTACTATTGAGAACAGTCTCAAGAATCCCAACCACGATAGTAAACAATATAGGGTTTATTCGCCAGACGGTAAATCCACAACACTGTGCGGTCAAGGTGGTGGTGTAGGAGCAAAAACAGGTTTATACGCCGTGCCAGTGCATAAGGAACATTACATTACGCCAATTTACACAGTCTTCAATGGGTGTATTCTAATTGATGGCAATTGGTATCCTATTAACTTGCCTGATGGGTACTACATTATCCGTAAAATTGTCTGTCAATGAGTGTAAACGGCTTCAAACCATCCCTGATTGGTATGATATGAGTGTCATAAGCGACTCACAAGCGTATCAATGTCTCGGTAACGGCTGGACTGTAGAAGTCATCATGCACATACTGCAAAATGCCATCATTCCTTAGCGGGTGGGTGTACAAAATGTAGGACGGCTGGCAAATCTTCCTGTTCGTCCCAATTCACAGATATGGGAGGCAACCAACGCACCACCAATTTACGCTTGGAAGTATCGTCCCGTGGCCCCGTCCAGAAGTGATGATAGTGGGCGCGACGAATATGAGGTCGTGGGCTGGTAGAGCCACCGATGCGCTGACGCTGTTCTGCGGTTGCCGTAGTTTGTTGGTAAGTACGTATTGCTCTACCTATGCGATACCCAACTGCCCATGTGCGTATATTTTTAGGGTTGCCATAATGGTCACGGGACCGTTTAATCGTTTCGGTGGGTATATCCTTATTATCAGACACCAGATACAGCGCCATATTCACAATGCCACCCAAAAAGTCCATGTCCTGTTGTTCGGGCATATCGGGGACGAAGGACAGGTTGAATTGTGATGCACGTAATGTGCCGGATTGGACTAAAGCTCTCATAGAGTCTTCAATAGTGCCGCCCGTGAGTATGATGGGTACAGAGAAGGTGTTTGTAGGCGATACAAACAGTATCCGCAATTCCGGCACTAACGTATGAGGGTCACATTCCATCCACACAAAGAAGCCGTCATAGCGGACATCGCCCAGAGCGAGAGGGTGTTCAACAAAACAACAATATTCTGGCAGATGTAATAAGCTCTCAACGGGGAGTTTATCATCCACGGGTTGCGCCATCAACGTCTGAGCTAAAGTCTCATCAAATTTGTACACGCCCTTAGAACGAGACCACAAGAGAGCTGCTGTCAGTTTGGCAACCGCATTATTAGATGCCGTTGCTAAATAAGCCGCTTCTGCTCGTGATGAAATATATCGGGTGAGAATTGCCATGACTGCTGCCATAGGTAGACCGCACCAGTCGGGCCATTTCTCTCCGAATTGTTCCTTGTCGGCACAAAAGAGTGTAGCCTCTTGCATAGCTGTGGGGTGTTGCGCCAGCACAGACTTACACCATATATCAGCAATATGACGTTGATTTTTGAGTTTGGGCATAAAGTAACCTCCGCAACTCATTGTAGCACACTATATAACCACAAGCAAAGACACAATTTTTCTGATAGGAGGACAAGTAATGGTTAGATTTTCAGAGGTCACTAAAGACCAACTCAACGCATTATGGCATGACACTTACGGCTGGGTCACATCGGCTGGTGTGCATTTCATCGCCGACGCATACACAGTTGTATCCTTTTGGACTACGGGTGGGATAGATGTAAGTGAGATTGACGCAGATGAAAAAGACACATTAGCGGGTATCATTAAAGACACAAATATTTGCACCGAGGCCGAAGTGCTTAAAGTGTTACTCAGCGAGGACGATTTTGTAATTGAAGTATGACAAAAAGAGAACAGATGATAGAGTGCGCGGAAGCGATGGAGCAGGGTATGATGCGCACCCAAACCACCCGCGATATGTGGCAGAACAACCTAATTTGGTGGATATGTAAGGCGGTCAAACTATTGCTGGAAAGAGAGGTCAAACGCGCCAACAATGAACAGTAAAGGACATTTCTGGATTTCCATAGCTAAGTCTTTGATTCGTATAGTGGGCTGTTATATGGGGGTACATGGCAACCTTCACGGCATGGCAATGAGTTTTATATTTGCTGAAGCAATGGGCATTTTAGAGGAACTGGCCGATGAAAGATAAGACAGAAATTATAAAAATAAAAGGAGATTGGGAAGAGGTTGTAAATGATGCCCGCGCCACGGTAGGCAAAGAAGGATTAGGGAAAGAACCGTCCGAAAAGTTTAAGCGGGCTATCCTTATTGCAGAGCATAGTCCTATACGCGACCTCATTGTGAAGTGGAAGTGGCTGGCAATGCCCTCATGGGTTTCAGTCCATTGGGTCCGGCACAAGTGGGAGAAGTTTGTCAGAACTCAGCGCACGGACCGCACCGGCATTGACCGCACTAAACTGCCGCAAGACGCACCGGTGGACTTTACTGGCGCAGCCAATGCTCAAGCTCTTATCGACACTATGCGTAAACGACTGTGCTACCAAGCCAGCCCTGAGACTCGTGAATATGCAGAGGACTTCAAGGCTACGCTGCATCAGATAGAACCGGAACTGGCAGATGTGCTTGTGCCAAATTGTATTTACCGTTGCGGATGCCCTGAAATGAGCAAATGCCCATTCGGAGAGCGGTCATTGTTTATGACCCTGCGGGCATATAACCCCGATGTCACCAGCACATCAATATTGAAGCGATATGCGGTATATAACGCATGGTTTGGGCTACATCGAAAGGAGAGTTAATGACCCATTACTTAATGGCCTGTGGACATATATCTTCTGCCATAGATGAAATAGGAGACCCTGTGTGTCCGATTTGTATGTGCTGGGAGATAAAAAGTAAATTGCATGACGACACTGCTGGGTTGGAAGGACGGGAAGCGCACTGCGTTTATAGCAACGACCACCGCACTGCAAGCGCATGGAATCTCCCGTTCTTCGAGTATCAGCCAGATAAGCCTTATGACACATATTATTGTGGCTGTCAAGGTTGGGATTAAAAGAAAGGAAAGGAAATGAGGTACTGGTATTTTGAGTTTTATGTCTATGATTCTAAAAGCGGTTACGAAAGCACAGATGCTTCGTATATCTGCTCGTATTCACCCCTATTCCCCTTGCAACACGTTATATCGCTGTTCCGGGAGACATTTGATGAGCTTAGTAAAGAAGCGATAATTCGCGTCACCAATGTTATTGAAATCAGTGCAGAGGATTATGACGCTCTGACTATGGAGAACAATGTTAATTAACCATCTTGCTGGCGTAAGGAGATGATTACAGCACAGAAGATTTATCTTATTATGGGGCGCAGCGGCGTAGGGAAAACCACGTTGGCGCAAGCCTTGTGCGACCGAGAAGGATACAAACAGCTTTACAGTTATACCACTCGCTCACCTCGCGCACCGGACGAACAAGGGCATATCTTTGTACCGCGTGATTCCTATAAAGACATAGATGACCTTAAAACCCAATATCCTAATCGTGTTGCAGAAACCACATTTGACGGCAACTTTTATTTTGCTACCGCCGAGCAGGTGGAGCAATGTGATATTTATGTTATAGACCCTGCCGGAATACGGAAATTCAAAGAACGATACAAGGGTAAAAAGAAAGTAAAGGTGGTGCTTCTCAAGTGTATGAAATTCCTCGCTGAGAGGCGTATGGCAGCTCGTGGAGACACCGAGGAAATGATTCAAGCGCGTATAGCAAACGACGATGTGATGTTTGCCGATGCAGATGAGTTGGCAGATGTGATCTTTTACAATGACGTGTTTGAGACTACTTATCAGCAGCTTAGTGAATATATCAAAACAGGGAAGGTGAAAGAGTGAGCAGACCTCAAGTAATAGTTGATGTAGATGGCGTGCTGAACACGCTTATACGGGATACGCTGGATGCTTATACAAAAACAACCGGCAAGCTTATTGATTACAACAGTCTGACAACTTATCGCATAGAAGACACCCTCTCCGCTGATGAGCTGCGGGTCATCTATGAAATATGGGATAACAAATATTTTTGGCGTAATATGCTTAATGTTGTGGATGGCTCAGTCAAAACCCTGCGGGACATGGTATATGACGGTGATGAAATACGTATTGTGACTGCCATTACGCCAGACCTGTTTGAGTTGCGGGTAGGTTGGTTGCAGCATCACTTCCCGTTTATCGATCCGGCTAATATCGTATGTTGCACCCGCAAAGAATGGGTAAAGGGGGATTTCATCATTGAGGACAGTATTGCGAACTTGGTCAAGCATGACGCTTACCGCATTTGTATGAACCAGCCGTGGAATAATCGCGGAGCCGAATACGATGACGTGCATTTAATCAAGCGGGTGAATACATTAGCGGAGGCACGGGCGTATATCAACGAAGTATGGAAGGAGATTGAATAATGAAGGTTGTGATGTATGGGACGGAGGGATGCCCGCAATGCGATGTTCTGGCTAACAAATTGTCCGCAGAAAATGTCAATTACGAGAAGGTGATTGACGTGAATGCCATTAAACGAATGGGGTTTATGTCTGCACCGATTCTGCAAGTAACGATGACTTATGCTGAAGCCTTTAAGTGGGTGATGAGTAGAAAGGAAGGAATATGACAGTAGATGAATACAAGAATCGCTATCAAAAATATATAGACTTTATCAATAAGTACAAAACAGCCAGTAATGCTTCAACCGGCAGTGAGGTGGATTCTAATGCCAATGTAGAGAGTAAAAATATCACTACTCTCTCTGGCGAAATATACAAAAGAGAGGCCATTGGAACCAACCGATTGCTAATGATGAATAAGCTATCTGAATTGTACGGTGAAGAATGGGCAGAGCGATATATCGACAGATTGGAGTCGCATCTGTTGTACAAACACGACGAGACAAACTTGAGTGTCTACTGCGTCAGTATTACACTTTACCCCTTTCTCTTTAACGGTCTTGTACCGCTGGGCGGGCAAAGCGAAGCGCCTAAAAATTTGGATTCTTTTTGCGGCTCTTTTGTAAACCTTGTGTTTGCTGTGGCCGCGCAATTTGCCGGAGCAGTCTCCACTCCTGAGTTTTTGACCTATTTGGACTATTTTCTGCGACGAGAATTTGGCGAAGACTACTATAAGCGCTCCAATGAGATTGTGATTCATAGCATTAAACCAAAGACAATCTGTGATAGGATAGACGCAGCGTTTCAGCAGGTGGTCTATTCACTTAATCAACCCGCAGCGGCAAGGAATTTCCAAAGCGTATTACAATGCGCCCTTATTCAGTAATGAATAATGCAAACTCCTTTAATTGCTGGGAACTCTGAAAATGGGCAGACGTTTAACAGAAGAAGACGATATTAGTGACTTTATGCGCGGATTGCCATAAAGCTAAACATCGCTCGTTACAGACAATCAGCAGCCAAGCCTCTATGGAGGAAGGTTCAACGACCATCGCGCAAGCGAGTACATCACAAGCGATTGGTGATGGAAATGGGGAGTATCCTTCTAACGGATAATGATATGGTCTAATCTATACAGTGATGTATAGCAGTTCATAAGAGAACGTATAAGGTGTAGCGAACCTTATAGAATATAAATGATTTTGGAATATTGCCTACTTTGACGAACCTTACTTTCACGGCATATTTACAGATTTTGTGTTCCCCGATGGTACAACTCCATGTTGGGAGAGCGTAAGTTGGCTTCAAAAATATTTTATGAAGTGGTTCAATAAAGAACGCACTAAACAAGTTCTGACCTTCCCCGTGGAAACAATGAATTTGTTAGATGACGGAGCGAATTATGTAGATCAAGAGTGGGCAGATTTTGCCGCTGAAATGTATGCTGAAGGGCATAGTTTCTTTACTTATCGCAGTGGCAGCGTTGACTCGCTCGCGTCGTGTTGTTTTGCTCCCGATACTCAAGTGCTTGTTCGTTCCAGTGACGGCGAACGTTTAATACCCATTAAAGAATTGCATGATATCAAGTGGGCTGATAAGAGAAATCTGACAGTGTTCCATAACGGCAGTTGGGTGTCTGCAAAAACTATTGCATTACCGGCTGTGCGTCCTATGTATCGCATAGAGACAGCCAACAAAAAAGTTGTTGAAGCAACTGACAATCATATCTTCCCCACTTTGCGCGGAGATGTGCCAGTCAGCGAATTAACTACTGATGATTACATTCTTTGTAATACTCGACCTTTAATGGCAGTCAAAGAACGCGACTTGCATCTTACTTACGAACAAGGGTTTCTGATTGGTATGTATTTGGGAGATGGGAGTATTCGCCAAAACGAGACGAAAAATCATGCCATTTATTATTCAACTGACTTCTCTTTAAATGAAGCCAAATATACTAATTGTATAGGCGCTATGCGTAAGGCTTTATCTGATTGCGATATTGACAGAGACTTTACATTAGGCACACCTTACAATAATGTATATCCTGTACGTATTAGCGGAGAAGAAGTGGTCACATTTATTCGGGAGTATGTAGTGGGTAAGTACGCCGCAGAAAAAGGGCTTAACCCATCTATTTTCGCGCAATCTTACGATTTCCGCAAAGGCATATTAGACGGACTATATGCAACAGACGGGGGCAATAGCAACCGTATTTATACTACGTCTGAACGCCTCGTTCAAGACTTGGAAGCTCTGTGTACATCATTGGGTCTCAGCACTGTGATTGATGTGTCAGATCGCACAGATGAAAAATGCATTATCCGAGAACAAGAATATAATCATAACTACCCGTTGTGGTGCGTTCGTTGGTATACACCACAAAACCGGCGCACATTGGCAGACGTATATAAAGTAGTCAACAATGGCATCTATTTCAAGGTGCAAAACATCACCAGCGCAGAAGTCAATTATGACTCCGTGTATTGCTTTGAATGTAGGAACCAAGATGAGCCATATTTTACGCTACCCAACGGCATGATTACTCATAATTGCCGTTTACGTAACGAGCTGCAAGATAACACCTTCTCTTATACGTTAGGTGCTGGAGGCATTGCAACTGGCTCCAAGGGCGTTATGACCATCAACATCAATCGTTTGGTGCAGTGGGCTGTGCGTGACGGCATTGATATATCTGATGCAGTACGGCAGATTGTAGATGAGTGCCACCACTACCTGATAGCGTTCAATGAGATTATGAAGGACAATTTTAAGTCCAAACTGTTACCTGTGTACGATGCAGGCTATATCTCTTTAGAAAAACAATTCTTGACCATAGGCATCAATGGATTTGTTGAGGGTGCAGAGTTTCTTGGCATAGATATTTCGCCCAATGAAAAATATTTTGAGTATGGTGAAAAGATACTAAAACCTATTTTCGAAGCGAATAAAGCAGCTCGGACCAGCGAACTGATGTTTAACACCGAATTTGTGCCTAAAGTGAGTGGGCACATAGCGGCATAATCCATAATCCGCTATTTTGAAATTTCTTCTAATTGACTTGAAACCCCAGCGGTGGGCAACAAGGCGCAAGCGTAATGGTAGCGTGAACGACTAACTGAAGAAACCTCATCGGAATTATATGAGGGTGTGATAGTCTGAACATCCGGTATAACCTAACTGAAGCCGGAGAAGAAGGGTCGAATGTGAAGACATTCTTGGAAGAACCCTTCTCGCCAGTCAATAAAGACTGGTCACAAAAGTAACAGAATGGCTGAAAACCTTGGGGTTAAAAATGCTAAATGGGACAAGGCAGACGGGCTGTTTTCTCCTCGCGAGTGTTATAACAGCTATTTTTTCCGTCCCGAAGATGATGGTATCAATCTCATAGATAAATTTATCCTGCACGGTAACAAGCTTACACAGTATCTTGATGGCGGCAGCGCTAATCATGTGAATCTGCAAGAGCATTTAACTAAGAAGCAGTATCAAATTATTATGCAAGACGCTATCAAAACGGGTTGCTCTTATTTCACCTTTAATGTTCGTAACACTATTTGCAATAAGTGCGGTTATATTGATAAACACACTTTAACAAAATGTCCTAAGTGCGGGTCTGAAGACATTGATTATGCAACGCGCATTATTGGCTATCTAAAGCGCGTATCAAGGTTTAGCGAAGCCCGACAAAAGGAGGCCGCTAAGAGGTATTACGGCAATGCTTAAATACACCTCTTATACGGTGGTATTTCAAGAGGTCCCCGATGAAGTCAGTTTGGCTTTTGAGGTGAGTGGTTGCCCTTTTAAATGCGAGGGTTGCCACTCCCCACACCTGTGGGAAGACGTAGGGGTCCCATTGCTGGCATCACTGGCAAATGTTGTAGAACAATATGCGCCCTATATCACTTGTGTGTGCTTTATGGGTGGCACACAGAATATCGACGAGTTGTGTAAAGCATTGCAAATTGTGAAGACTTATCACCTAAAAACTTGTGTATATGCAGGCAATGATAATTGGTCTGAAATGGCAGATATATTGCCTCTTACTGACTATTTGAAAATGGGTAGCTACCAGCAATCTTTGGGCGCATTAAACAGTCTTACAACTAATCAACGGTTTTATCGTGTAGAACACGCACCACTTGGCCCAGAACTTATAGACACAACATATTTATTTCAGGAGACTAAATGAAACGACCAACTAATATACATATTCGTTACACTGAGGATTATCCCGCCGAGTTAGGGTATATCGGGGATAATAAATCTGACTGGATAGATCTTTATACAGCCGAAACAGTAACTCTGCAAGCGGGCGAGTACGCCCTTATCTCGCTGGGTGTTGCTATGCAACTACCCGATGGAGTGGAGGCTAATATTGTACCCCGCAGCAGCACTTTTAAGAACTATGGTGTTTTGCAAGCCAACTCAATGGGTGTGATTGATAACACCTATTGCGGCGACAACGACATCTGGAAGTTCCCCGCTTACGCCACCAGAGATGTGACTATTCCCAAGGGTACACGCATTTGCCAGTTCCGATTGAATTATACAATGCGTACCGAGTTTGGCGAAATCAAATTTGAACCAGTCCTTAGTCTCGGCAATGCCGACCGAGGCGGGTTCGGCAGTAGCGGCAAGTAGAGTAAAAAAAATAGGGAAGCTATCATACACAGCTTCCCTATTTGCATATATTGCTTTATGAGGTGAGCAACAAATGGAGATAAAGAACATCTACCCTAATCTGACCGACGATCTCAGCACTTTAGCCATTATCGCCAGCCAGCTTTTAACTGAAATTGATTTGCAATTATCCCAAGCACAAGCTATAATTAAATCAAGCGATGACGTGTGCTGCGTAAATTAGGAGGGACGCATGAATGCAGTATACGCCAGACAATCGTTAGATAAAAAAGACAGTCTATCTATCGAAACACAAATTGAACTCTGTAAACAAGAATTGGGTATAGACGTACCCGCAAAAGTGTACATTGACAAAGGATTTAGCGGAAAGAATACGAATCGTCCACAGTTTCAAGAAATGATGAAGGACATTCATTCCGGCGTAATCAATAAGGTGACGGTATACAAACTGGACAGGCTCAGTAGGTCGCTATTAGACTTTGCAGAAATGATAGAGGTATTCAAACAACACAACGTAGAGTTCCAGTCTACACGCGAGAAATTTGATACCTCTACCCCAATAGGCAACGCAATGTTGAGCATTATAATGGTTTTTGCCCAGCTTGAACGTGAAACTATACAGTTACGTGTCAGGGACAACTACTATATGCGCTCGGCAAACGGAGCATACGACTCCACAGCGCCTTATGGGTTTGTCAAAACCAAAGTCGCTCTGCAAGGCAAGTCTGTGAGTTCACTTGTATGCGACCCAGAAACGGCGCAGATATTGCGCGGCATCTTTGACGCATACGCATATACAAGCACATCGTTAGGAACATTGGCAAGGCAGCTCAATAAGAGGCGTGTGCCTTCTCCGGGCGGTGCAGCATGGGACTCCTGCAAACTTAGCCGCATCATGTCCAACCCCGTATATGTAAAGGCTAATGCAGACATATACAACTACTACCGCTTGACAGGCATCAACATCACCAACCCGATTGAAGCCTTTGCAGGCGTAAATGGTTGTGTAACGTATGGGCAGTGGGATCACAAGCGGCGCAAGTTCGACCAACTAAAAAGCCTCACATTGTCCATCGGATTGCATGAAGGGTTAGTTGATGCGCAAACATTCTTGTTGTGTCAGAACCGTTTGACTAATAACGCACAGGTGTATAACGGAGGGCAAGGTAAACATTCATGGCTGACCGGCTTGATTAAATGTGGTTATTGCGGCAAAGCTATGAAAGCGGATGTAATGAAAAAGGGCGTACCAAAGTTCCGATGCTCTGGACACGCCAATTATGGAACTTGTGACGATAATGCGCGTGTATCTATTGCACAAGTGGAAGAAGCGGTTGAGACCCAAATCATGCAACACGTCCAAAGACATTCCGACCTACAAGCACAACAGATTGCCGAGTGCGACGCCAAGGAGCAACACTACAAAATACAAATCAATAAAATCAATGAACAGATTGACAACTTGGTGAACGCAATCGCTCAAGGCTCTGCAACGGTCATAGGTTATCTCAACGATAAAATCACTGAATTAGAAACACAACGCCATGAAATAGAAGTTGCGTTGCAAAAACATATACTGGAAAGACCGTCACCCGAAAACACCCGACAACTATACGACACGCTGGATATGTGGCCCTATATGGATATTGCACAGCGCCATGAGGTCGCCGCAATGCTTATCAAAGAGGTTCGCATATTTACAGACGAAATCCGCATCTTTTGGAAATACGACTTATAAGACCATTGAAAAACCATATTTTGATGAGTTATAACTGATAAAATATGGGCCAATTTTGCTCTAAGTCTGCCAAACCAGAACCACGGTGGATACCATCGATTGGAAGGAAGAACGCAGCGCCCAGACCATATTGGATACGGTCA